>Ga0256404_1004606_pt1 | contig 25728 bp, 20 predicted proteins | sample RumenRJG_01DNA_FD_185990 | JGI IMG/M metagenome (GOLD analysis project Ga0256404, IMG submission 185990) | Bovine rumen microbial communities from Lethbridge, Alberta, Canada - RJG_01 | ecosystem: Host-associated > Mammals > Digestive system > Stomach > Rumen | place: Canada: Alberta | collected...
GTTTATGCTGTCTATTCCACCTTCAGTTAACTTGTCAGTAACTTTTTTGTAGAAATATTTATTATTCAGCCTGATGAAGTAAACATCTTTCTCAGATTTCTTAATGAAAATCTCTTCCATATAGTTCACTTCCTTGTTTGTCTGACCATCCATTACAAATACTGCCTTTTTACCTCGCTTGAGGAATTTTATCTTGATTTCGCTAGTATCTGAGACTACAAACGGTCGAACTCCCAATTTATAAGGGCAAATAGGCACTATGATGATTGCCCCTACCTTAGGATCCACAATAGGTCCTCCTGCAGACATTGAATAAGCTGTTGAACCACTAGGAGTTGAAATAATCAATCCGTCAGCCCTTAATTCCTCTACAACTTCGCCGTCGACTGAAATCTCATAATGGAGCATCTTAGCAGGTTTCGCTGTCATGATTACCACTTCATTCAATGCGCGGTAGGTTTGATTCTCATGGGATACTATAAGCTGTGTTCTTTTTTCTTTATGGGAATCTCCAGCTAGAATGTGGTCAAGTGCTAAAAATGTGTTTTCAACATCGATTTCGGTTAGGAATCCTACGGTTCCCATATTGATTCCAAAAATAGGAATCTCCCGGGTAATCAGGTTTTGTGTTCTAAGCAATGTGCCGTCTCCTCCTAAAATAATAGCCATGTCGGTGTTTAAATTTGGAAGCTGCTCGGCATATTTTATGAAATCATAATCGAAATTTAAGTTTTCAAGATATTTCGCAATCTCTGGAGCTTGATTCATTGTCTTTGCAATAATATTGTGTCTGTTTTGGTTGTTTTTAATCTCAACAAGCTTTTTAGCAAGAGCATAATCTATCACAGTATCTATGCCCTTTTCGATAAGAGTTTCGAATATTTTAAGTGAGAATAGAATTGATCTGTTTTCATCGATTCTGCTGACAATTGCAACTCTTTTGATTTCATCTATCTCATCGTTGTTGATGATTCTTATGATTTTCCTGTGGAGTTCCTTGTTTCCAGCTGCTACTACAACTTCCTTTTCATAAATGCTCAGCTTATTGTGAAGCTCCTCTCCATATTTGTTGGTTACAATAGCTCCGGATTCCTCAACGATGAGTTTTGCAGCTGCAATGTCGATGATTCTACTTCCTCTTAAATCAAGGAACGCGTCATACTTGCCGCTTGCAATATAAGAGAGCTCTAATACAACAGAACCTAAAACCCTCATTCTTCTTGCAGTATCAACCAATTTGGATGCGGAAAGAGTTTTGCTTTTTGTAAAGCCTCCCAGGCTCAATCGTGCAAGGTCGGTCTGTTGACTTGGTTCCATTTCCTTGCCGTTTCTTCTTGCTCCATGACCTTTTACCGCTTCATAAAATGTTCCGCTTGCATAATCCTTGACAAAACCAACTTCAACATCATCCAATGTGGCAAGTCTTCCTTTTGGAACAGTAGCTACTGCAATTGACATTCCATATGCTGGAATATTCTTAACCGCATTGCTTGTTCCATCGAGAGGATCGATTAAGAATATGAATTTAGGGTCATCGGGATTTTCCTCTTCCCTGATTTCATTGAAATAATCGTCTTGCTCGTTCTCGCTTGTTTTAAGCAATTCCTCACTTAAGTGGATTGATTCTTGTTTTCCTCGGCCTAATCTCACTTCTCCGATTTCTTCACTGATTAAATAAGAAACAAAATCCGCTTCCTTAAGGAGTTTTATGACTTCATCTTCAGCCACTACATCAATATATGAGGTAGGGGTTCCATCCGCTCCTATTTTAACGAATTCCCCTGCTTTTGCATTGCCTACCAAATCAACAAGCAATTTCTCCACGTTTTTGAATACTGTGGTGGCTATATCCCTGCAAATATCTATATCCTCTCGTTTCATTTCAATCCCTTTTTAATTTGATAATTTAATAAGAATTATTTTTTAAGCCAAAAATGTCTTTTCAAGATTTTTTATTATTGGTAATTTCTATTCAAAATGGTTTTTTAGATATTCTTTATTTAAAAATGGTTTTTTCTAATTTCTATTGGAAATGATGTCATCCCTGATGTAAACAACTGCAGCTATTGCAGAACCCTTTTCCTCAACGGTATGATGAGCTTCTTCAACTATGAGTTCTTTAATTTCCACATTGCGCTTGTCCATCATGTATCTTACCATTTTTACTGCTTCTTCCTTGACTTTTTCAATATCTTCATTGACAGCGCTTTTTTCAATAACACATCCTAATTCATCGCCAATAGCTACTGCTATGCAAGCAATCAGCTTGTCATTTGGTTTATCTGATGTTATGCTGGACAATACACAATTCACCATAGATCCGGCTTTCAATTTTGGCAGTCTTTCAACTTTGGTATTCGCTTCCAACATGCTTGAAACCTTAATCAGGTTAACATCACCTATTTCCGCTTCATATAAAGCATTATCAAAAGCATTTAACTCAGTAGGGCCTTCCGCATTTCCACTTACAATAGCTATTCTCATTTTATCACGAATTTTTAAATCAATCTTGCCGTAAAAATAAATTCTTTGCTATTTTTACGGATTAAAGTATTTATTTATATTATTTTTCTATTTGTTTCTCATAATATTTAATTATTATAAAATCGCCAGATTTAAAAAACTTTTGATAAACCATGAAATTTAATTTTATAATGAAAGATAGATAAATAACAAGTTTAAAGAGCATTCAGATTCAAAGCATTGTTTAACTATGGAATTTTAATTCACATATTAATAAAAAATTATATCATGGTTTTTTAAAGACTAGTTTTCATACGAAAGTTTATATAATAAATTAAAGTAATATAATATTAATCTAATTTTCTAGATTATTGATTAAACCTTAAGATTATTTAGCATGGATTTAACAAAAATAAATCTTCTTAAGTCCTTAAATTAGTTAAGACTTTAATTTAAGTGAAATTATTATTTATATTTATTGTGAGGTTATTTTAATGTCAACAAAAGTTGTAGAGCTTAAAACTGTAAAAGTAGGAAAATACATTGTATTAGATGGTGAAGCTTCCAAAGTAACTAGTTTAACTACCTCATCTCCGGGTAAGCACGGAGCTGCAAAAGCAAGATTAGAAGCTGTTGGAATTTTCGATGGACAAAAGAGAAGCCTGGTAAAACCTGTAGATACTAAAGTTGAAGTACCAATTCTCGACAAAAGAATCGGTCAGATTTTAGCTATCATGGGCGACCAAGTTCAAATCATGGACCTTGAAACTTACGAAACCATGGAGCTCGCTATCCCTGATGAATTTGCAGATGACATTCGTGGTGCTGTAGGTACCGATTTAGGTGTAGAATACATCGTTGCAATGGGCAACATGAAAATCATGAGAACTAAAAAAGTATAATCTTTTTAGTTGTTTTATCTTATTTTTCAGTGATTTTTTAAAAATCACTAATTTATTTATTTTACTTTCTCAAAAACTTTTTTTATTTTTATATAAGTCTTTATAAATAAGATTATTTTTTAAAAAATTTACTAGTGATTCAATGCTTTTCAATACTTTTCAACCTGGAAAATTTGCATTTGCAAGTGAAGATATTGATCTGGACGATTTAAGGGCTCAGATTCAAAATGATGAATCAAAGTCCCCAATAGACTTTTTAAAATCTAAAAAATGGGGAATAATAGGAGTTCCTTTTGACAGCACATGCTCATATCATAATGGTTCTAGATATGGCCCTACTGTAATCAGAGAAGCTTCATTCGGCTTTGAAAATTTCAATTCCAGATTCGGCAGGTCACTTGACGGCGAATTCTTCGATTGCGGCGATTTAAACATTGTTCATGGAAACTGCGAAAGAACCTGTGGATTCGTTGAAGATGCTGCAGGAGAGCTGATTGATGCAAATATCAAGCCAATATTGATTGGTGGAGAACACAGCATAAGCATAGGATCAATCAAGGCAATAGCGAACAGAGAGCCTGAAGGAGACTTGTCCGACATTACAATTATTCATCTGGATGCCCACAGGGACATTATTGATGAGTATATCGGAGAGAAGAATTCCCATGCAACAATCATGAAAAGGGTTCATGATTTAAATCCAAAAGAGCTCATTCAAATAGGCATAAGGTCTTTCTCCCTTGAGGAGGCTGTTTTTGTAGAGAATAATGAAAACATAACCAGCTTCGAGACAAAACACCTTTTCAATGGTGATGGATTCGGATATTTGATGCAGAAATTAGCAACACTGAAAGGAAAAGTCTATATTTCAATTGATATGGATGTGATGGATCCATCAGTAGCTCCATCTGTTGGAAATCCAACTCCTGGAGGCTTGCTTGTCGGCGATATTGAGAAAATATTTGCTATTCTGTATGAGAATCCTCAAGTGGATATAATCGGATTTGACCTGGTTGAGGTGGCAACAGACAAGCTGGGAGATATTACAGCAGTCCTTGCTGCAAAAATCATTTATGACTTTTTAACATTATTTGCATGATTTTTTAACAATCCCTTGTCATTTTTTGAATGGGATTTTATGTTTTTTAACAATCCTATGTCATTTTTGGTAAGGAGATTGTTGTATTTTTAATATTCTCTTTTCGTTTTAGTGTGTTTGCTATGTTTTTTTTTAAAAATTTCTTATCATTTAGGTGAGAAAATTATTTTTTATACAAGATTTTAAATATTACTTTAATCAAAATTGTATTATAATATTTTATTTATTATGAAAATGACTTATTTTTTTAGTAGTTTATAAGATTAGATTTATTAAATTATTAAAAACTTAAGGAGGTTATCTATGGTAGAGAAAGAAATTAAACTGGAAGGCCACATCATAGATTCTCATACCCTTGGAAATACCATGGATTTGATCATGGAAAAAGGCGGAGACTTTGATGTGCTTGAATTTGAAATAGGAAAGCATAAGAAGGATACCAGTCATGCTAGATTAAGGATTCATGCAGAATCCGAAGAGCTTTTAGACAGTATTCTGGACGAACTTGCTCCAATGGGAGTATCAATTGCCGAGACTAGTGAGGTAATTTTAGAACCTGCGCCAAAAGATAAAGTAGCTCCTGAAGGTTTTTATTCAACCAGTCACCATGTAACCCATATTTACTACAAGGGAGAATGGATTCTGGTTAAAGAAATTGAAATGGATTGTTTAATCGTTGTGGATGAGGAAACTGGTGAAGCTGTTTGCAAGCCAATAGCTAATCTTAAAGCAGGCGATTTGATTGTAATGGGAAGAGATGGAATCAAGATCACCCCTCCTTCAAAACCTAGAGGAAAGAAAGGGGTCTTTGAATTCATGAACAGTGATGTCTCTTCTGAAAAGCCATTAATGCACCTTATCCATCAAATTGCGTCTGAAATCAAGGAAGTCAAAGCAAAAGGCGGAAAAATCGCACTTGTTGGAGGACCTGCCATTGCCCATACTGGCTCAACTGGAATCATAGCAGATTTGATTAGAGAAGGCATAATCGATGTGATTTTCGCTGGAAATGCATTGGCTACCCACGATATTGAAGTGGACCAGTTCGGAACTTCCCTTGGTGTGAATGTGAAAACAGGCGAAGTTGTGGCTCATGGACACACACATCATATGAGAGCAATCAACAGAATAAATCGTTCAGGATCTATTAAGGATGCTGTTGAAGATGGAACCTTGAAAAGCGGAATCATGTATGAATGTGTGAAGAATGATGTTCCATTTGTATTAGCAGGCTCTATTCGAGACGACGGACCTCTTCCAGATGTTATTACAGATACTGTTGAATCCCAAACACTGATGCGCAAATATACTCAGGAAATCGACATGGTGATTATGATTGCAACCATGCTGCATTCTATTGCTACTGGAAACCTGCTGCCTTCAAGGGTGAAAACCATTTGTGTCGACATCAACCCGTCTACTGTAACCAAGCTGGCAGACAGGGGAACCGCACAAGCTTTAGGTATTGTAACTGATGTAGGAGCATTCCTGCCGGTTTTATACAATGCATTACATGAAGACGATTGATTATATTTCAGACTTGATTATTAAGTTAAGCTATTTGGCTATTTTCTTAAATTAAGCTATTTTTGGCTTATTTCATAATTAAGTTGTATTTTTAAATTATTTTTTTTAAATTTCATGGCTTGGCTTTTGTCAGGCTAATTTTTTTAATTATGCTTGACTTTTTAGTCTTGCTATTATTTTTTAAATTTCTTGGCTGGGCTTTTGTCAGGCTATTATTTTTCTTATTAATTATTTATTATTCAATTAAAACGGGGTATTAAGTTGGTTGAAAAAAGATTTGTAGATGATTCTGGAAATGAAATAATCATATCCGTTGACGATGATGATTTGGACTTTGATATTGAAGATGGTTCCATTCCCTTTGATATAACCATTGAAGAGGGAGAAGAGCCTACTGGTGATCTGGTCATAAGCTGCAAGTATCTCAATGTCAGGTTCGGCGAGGTATATCCTGCAATAATAACAATAGAAGATGGAAAGTTCAAGGATGTCATCCCTATTATCTCTGATGATGACAGTCAGCTTGACTTGGATTATGACGGGGTATTGATTCCAGGATTCATAGATTCACACATACACATTGAAAGTTCAAAGCTTTCTCCATCTAATTTTGCTAAAGCTGTTCTGCCTCATGGAACAACTTCAGTTATTGCTGATTCTCATGAAATAGCTAATGTTCTAGGAATCGATGGAGTGAATTTCATGGTTGAAGATGGAAAGAACGCTCCTTTTGATTTTTACTTTACAGCTCCTTCCTGTGTGCCAGCCACTTCATTTGAAGGCAGTGGAGCTACTTTAGATAGCGAAGATATTGAAGAGCTGTTGAAACGTGAGGAAATTGTTGCTTTAGGAGAAATGATGAATTTTAAAGGAGTCATAGGAGAAGATGAGGAAGTTATCAGGAAATTGGAAATTTCCAACGGCCTGTCCAAGCCGATTGATGGCCATGCTCCATGTTTAAGTGGAGAGGACTTGAAGAAATATGCATCCTATAATATCTCAACAGACCATGAGTCAGGTGATTTCCGGGAAGCAATAGAGAAGAAGAACCTGGGCATGAAGATCATGGTTCGAGAAGGCTCATCTGCAAAAGACATGGATAGTCTTTTAAATGTCGATGATAGGATCAATCATGTCATAGAAGAGGAAATGAAGGGCAATATTGAAGTCAGCACCATAGATGAGAGTATTTCAGAAAGTCCCTTTGATTTTCTGGTAACCGATGACATCGATGCAAATGATTTGTCCAATGGACATATGGATAATTTGGTTAAAAAGGCTATTTCCTTGAAGATCAATCCTAAAGAAGCAATAAAAATGGTTACTCTTAATCCTGCAGAGCATTATGGGTTGAACTGTGGTGAAATAGAGATTGACAAGGTGGCTAATTTTGCATTGGTCGACAATTTAAGGGATTTGAATGTTCAAAAGGTCTGGGTACATGGAGAACTTGTAGCTGAAGATGGAAAAACCTTGTTCACACCTCAAAGCCCTAATCTGGTAAATAATTTCAACCTTGATGAAGTTAGTCCTGAAGACTTTGACACTTTCATTGAACTGCCTTTCAATGACATGATGGACCAGACAGTCAATGTCAATGTGATTAAGATATTTGATGGTAAGATAAGCACTAAAAAAGGTCATGCAACACTTCTGCTTAAGGATAATGTTGTCCAGTGCGATTTAAACAAGGATGTTATTAAAGTAGCTGTTTTAAACCGTTACGGTACAGGCGATATATGCAATGGATTTATCAAGGGATTCAATCTCAAAAAAGGAGCTATTGCATCAACTGTATCTCATGACTCTCATAATGTCATTGTTGTTGGAACAAACTCACAGGATATGGCTGATGCTGTTAATCTGATTCGTGAAAACAAGGGAGGAATTGCTGTAGTATCTGGAGAAGATGATTTCAAGGATATTCTTGAATTGCCGATAGCTGGATTGATGTCTGACAGGGATCTTGAATATGTTTCATACAAATTAACTGAATTGCAACAGGAAGCTCATCATTTGGGATGCACATTGACTTCTCCATTTATGACACTTTCATTCATGTCACTGCTGGTTATTCCAAGTTTTAAAATAAGTGATAAGGGTTTATTTGATGTGAATAAATTCAAATTCATTGATTTGCTATCAGATAATTTATTTAATTCCTTTTAAAGGTTAATTCTTTTTATTTTTATTTTTTTAATTTTTTTAAGATAGCATTTTTATTTTTTTAAGTTAGTGTTTTTATTTTTTTAAGATAGCCTTTTTATTTTTTTTAATACAGTGTTTTTATTTTTTCATGCTTTTTTAAGCATGGACTTTTTTCTTAATTCTTTTTTAAAAATTACATTTTATTAATTTTTCATAAAATATATTATTTATTTTTTTATCTTATTTTCTATTTAAATAATTTAAATTACTTATTTGCTTAAAAAGATAAAAATAAATAACTTTTTTATAGTATAATGTATAAATTATAGTATAATATATAATATTGATATTCTTGTATTATTTTTAAAAATAATGCATTGTCCTAAAAGAATATTTATCTAAAACAATTTAACTATTAAAAACAGGTGACATTATGAGATATAAAATGTATGATGAAATGATGGAACAACCTGAAGCCATTAGAAAAACATTCGATGCTGAATTGGATAATATGGCCAATATTTCTAAAATAATTGAATCAGTGGACAGCATCTATTTGATTGGTTGTGGAAGTTCAATTTCTACTTGTTATTCTGTTCGTGATGCATTAGCATCTGTTTCTACTTTAAATATTGAAGTATTTACCGGTTATGAATTTGTTTATAATAAAAAATTAATCAATGGTGAGAATTCCATTGTCATTTCCACATCCCAGTCAGGTGAAACTGCAGATACACTGGCCGCTTTAAGAAGAGCCAAAGAATATGATATTAAAACAGTCTCCATTTCCAATGAGCCTCAAAGCAGCATGATAAAAGAGGCTGATTATCCAGTTATTACATTAGGGGATACAGAAACAGCTATTCTCGGAACTAAAACTTATATGGCTCAACTTGCCTGTCTTTATCAAATCTTATTCAAGGCATCCGACTATGATAACTCCGATGAGGTCTTAGAACAACTTGCGGGAATGCCTGATTTGATAGAAGACCTTTTAAAAACAACTGAAGAGGAAAATAAGAAACTTGCTTGTGAATTAAAAGATGAAGATATCTTTTATTGCCTGGGAAGCGGTGTGAACTTTGGCCTTGCATATAAGCTGGCTATGACCATGCTTATGGAAGGAGCTATCAAGCATGCCTGCCCATTGTATGCTGCTGAGTTCAGACACGGCCTTATTGAAAGGGCTGAGAAAGATGTTCCTTTAATTTTCCTTGATGCCGATTTGGAATCTGATGAAATCACCAAAAGGGCTATTGCTACCGCTCAAGATGAGCTTGAAGCCAAAACAATCATATACAAGCTTGGAGATTATGCTGATGTCAATGAATTGCTCGCTCCATTTGTGCTTGTTGTGCCTTTGGAATGGTTTGTTTACTATCTGGCTCACTTCAATGGCGAGGATCCTGGAAGTACAAGGCATATCGGTAAAGTAAGATATTAATTCACTTCTAGAGCTTAATTCTTTTTATAGTGGTAATTCTTCTTAAGGAGGTTAATTCTTCTTTAAGGGGTAATTATTAATTTTATTTTTTGATTAATTCTTCTTTAAAAGAAGTTTTATTGTTCATTTTTTTGAATCTTTTTTTATTTTTTTAAGACTTTTTTTAAATAATATTATATTTAATTAAAATCTGTTTTTTTATTTAATTTTGAAATCTTCTTTTAACTATTAGAAAGGTTTAAATACTAGTTTTTATAACTATATAATTAAAGTAACCAAAGTATACTAAAAGTTTTTCTTTGTAAAATTCCACTTTCAAGGAATATTCAAAGTTTAAAGATTGGTATGCTGGAGAATTTTATCAAATATTTGGATTGAATTGATATTTCAATCGTTTTTGATAAAAATGAGTTGATAAAATTTTATAAAGGAGTTGATATTATGGCTAAAGATGATATCATTGATGTAGAACCTATTGAAGAAGAAAAAGTTGAAGAAGTAGCTGATGAGGAAATTAATGTTGAAGCTAATGAAGAAGCTGAAGAAGAAATTCCTAACACTAAAGAAGCAGCTAATAAAATTAAGGATGATTTAAAAGATACAGCTGATCACCTCAAAGAAGAAGCCAGCAAAGGCAAGGAAAAAGTAAAATCTGAGGCTAAAGAGAGTGCTGAAAGATTCAAAGAAGATTCTAGAAGAAGAAAAGAAAAGTTAGATGAAAACATTGATAAGGGCAAGGATGTAGCTGAAAAGGTAAGTGAGAACTTAAGCAAAACCTTTGATGATACAATCGTCGCTTTAAAAGCTTTCCAAAAAGATGTTGATGCTAAATACCAGGAATACAGAGAAACATCCGCTACTAACAAGATCGATGTTGACCTGATTGATGCTGAAGGTTTCTACTACATGCAAGCATACCTTGCTGGAGTTGCAAAAGAGGATATTGACATTGAAGCAACTAAAAACTCAATCACTCTTAAAGTCAAATTTGCAAACATCTTTGAAAAAATCAACTGTCCTGAAGATTCCAAACCAAAATTCGTTATCACTGCAGGTAAGAAAGGAGAAGCTGCTAGAACAATCAAATTAGCTGAAGACATTGATATCGAGCAAGTTTCTGCTAAATATGACAATGGAATTTTATTCGTTACAATTCCAAAAATCAGCACACCTAAAGCAAAAGTTGATATTGAATAGGTCTTTTTAGAATCTATTAATAAACTCATATTTGGAATTATGGTATTTTTACCATAATTTTTACTCTTTTTTATTTTTTTTAAACAAGCTAGTTTTGAATAAGTTTTTTTTTAACAGCTATTTTTATATAATTTTGTTTTTAAACCGGCTGTTTTTGAATAAGTTTTTTTTTAACAGCTATTTTTATATAATTTTGTTTTTAAACAAGCTATTTTTGAATAATTTTGTTTTTTTATTAAATAATGTCTATTGTAAGTTTTTATCAAATTTTTAAAAAATTATCAATTCTGATAAAAAATTTAAAAAAAGGAGATTTTAATTTATTGCCTAATATTTAAAAAAAGCATTTTTAATTTATTGCCAATAGTTTTTAGAAAAAGAGAATTTTTTGAAATATTTTAAAAAAAGAAAAGATATTTTTAGATAAAAATCTAAAAATAAATGGTTTTTAAGTTAAATCGAAGTAATGTTCGTCATCTTCCTCTTCGACTTCAACATCAAGGATTCTGTCTATTTTTTTCACTCTTGTAATCAATCTGACAATCTCCTCGACTCCTTCACCTTCCAATGCGGATATGAGTAATGGGTCCTTGGTTTTGTCTATATACTCCTGGATGTAATCATGTCTTGCACCATCGTAATCTGCAATATCCATCTTATTGAATAGATAAACAATAGGAGTGTCGAAAATCTGCTTGATTTCTTCTAAAAGATTGAACTGATTTGGAAGACCGTATCCGCAAGTTTCAGATGCATCGAATATGAACAGAATCGCATCAGCCAGGTCTTCAAGTGCCACCATAGCATTCAATTCGATATCATTCATTTCTCCAACAGGTCTGTCGAGAAGTCCTGGAGTGTCGATGATTTGGTAATGCCTCCATCTTTTTTCAAAGTGACCTATCTGAATTCCTTTTGTAGTAAATGGATAATCAGCTACTTGAGGCTCTGCATCGGTGATCTTGCTTAATAAAGTGGATTTTCCAACATTTGGGAATCCTGCAATGACAATGCTAGTCGCATCAAAGTCGATTGTCGGCATGTTTCTTAAATTATTCTTTGCAAAGTCCAGAAAGTCCAAATCCTTGGATATCTTTTTAACAACAGAGGAAATTCTTCCATATGCCTCTTTTCTAAGGCCTGCTGCCTTTTCAGAAGGAGATTTTCTAATTCTTGCAGAATAATCCTTTTCAAGCTGGGTGATAATTCCGAAAGCCCAGTTCAATGCTCCAAGAGCCTGTTTGAAATCATCTACGCCAACTGTAATGTCTATGTAATCTTGATAAAACATTGGAAGCTCTTCAATTTCAGGAGTGCTGTCTATAATGCTTTTGAGTTTCGCCTTTATGACCTGGCATGATGTAACAACCCTGACTTCTTCCACTTTCTTTCCTTTTATGTGCTTTGGCATTCTTTCGCTTCTTTTCAAATCTGCCGCTTTCTTTCCTCTTTTGAATCCTTTGTCAAGTAATTCTTCAGGAGTTGGGATAGTTGGTAATTTCATTTGATAACCTCGTAATATTGATAATTTTTTAATTATAGAATAAGCTATTATAATTGAAATAAAAATTAAAATAAGTTAAATTCCAGTTAGAATTCTTTTTTAAAAAACAAATTTAATTATTAAAAAAGTTATTATATATACATTAATATTTTATTCTTTATAAAGGTTTTTAGAATATATCTTGAAATTTTAAGAATTTTCTATTAATTTTGGTTTTTAGTTTAAGATTTTAAAAATGTTTCTTGGAATATTTGGAAATGGTTTTTAGTTTAAGATTTTAAAATGTTTCTTGGAATATTTGGAAATGGTTTTTAGTTTAAGATTTTAAAAAAGTTTTTTTTTTGAAATATTGGAAAAATGGTTTTTAAAGGACTTTCATGATTATTTTTTAAAAAAATTAGATAAATAAAATAAAAATTATGAAAAATGGTTTGGAATTTTATTTGAAAATCTGGCCTTGGAATTTGAAGACTTTTATATTTCCCTCTCTCCATGCATTTGGGCTTAATCCAGCTTTCATGCAGGTATGGGATAAAAACTCAACTTTGTCCATATTGTTTTCAGGTGCAACTTGGGGTAGAAGCAAGCCTCTGTAGAATCCTTTTTCCACAATAAGGCCGTCCTCGCCAATGGTTATATTGTCTAAATATTCCATTGGTTCGCTAACTTCAATCAGGACAGGTTTGGTAAGAACTGTTATCTCATATTCCAAATCGCCAAGCTCCTTTTCATCCACTTCTGGAAAGCGTGGATCTCTGGTAGCTGCTGAAATCGCGGAGTCAATTGTTGCATTTATTAATGGAAAGACAGGTTCAGGATAGCCAATGCATCCCCTTAGATAATGATTCTTGTTCAATGTTACAAATACTCCAAGTTCTTCTTTTAAATAGTCTGGACAGTCTGAAGGAACATCTATTTTTCTGTTTTCGCATACATATGTTTCAATTGCCTCTTTAGCAATTTTGAGCAAATATTTTCCATCTTCTTCACTTAACATAATCATCACCTTCTAGTTAGGGTTTTAATTTTTCAATTAAAATGCATGATTTCAAGGACACCATACACATATCATTAAATTAATTTGAAAAGTTATCCAAGGCATTCGTTGTAATTAAATAAATGCCTCATTAAAATGGCATTTCTTATTTGCGTTTACGATATTAAACTATTTGCAATTGTTTTAATACATCAAAAAATTTTTTCAATCGTTTAGGGTATTAAACTATTAATCCCTCAAATTTTTTTTGATATTGCTTAGCTGCTTCCTCCAACCATGGCGTTCAATATTTTAGTGTGAGGTCCTCCATCACCTACAGGTGCGGTTTGGCCATCTTTTCCACAGAATCCAACACTAAGTTTGAAATCAGATCCAATTGCATCAACGCCCATTAATGTCTCAAGAATGTTTCCAGATAATGAAACATCTCTGTAATGGTCTTTCAATTCTCCATTTTCGATTTTGTAAGCTTCTGTTGCATTGAATTGGAAATTGCCCTTTCCAGTATCCACTTGTCCTCCTCTAGAGCCTTTAAGGTATATTCCGTCCTTGATGTCTTCCAACAATTCCTCAAAGCTCATGTCTCCAGGTGCAAGATATGTATTGCTCATTCTCACAATAGGCTGGTCGCTGATAGCTGAACGTGCGTTTCCAGATGATCTTCTACCGAATTTAGCTGCGGTTTCTCTTGATGAAAGCATGGAAACGAGTTCTCCGTTTTTAACAAGTTGATTTTTGGAAGTCTTGACCCCCTCAACATCATAAGGATAATATCCGAATGCATCCTTGTTGCTTGCATCATCAAAAATATTTACTATGTCTGAACCTATTTTGGTGTTCATCTTGTCTTTCAGTACAGAATCATCTATAAGCATTAAATCGGCTTCTGTTGCATGTCCAACAGCTTCGTGGATGAAAACTCCAGTGAGGAGATTGTCTGCGATAATATCAAATCTTCCAGAAGGCGCAGGTGTGGCATCTAATAAATCTGTTGCTTTTTCACCTATTTTTCGACCGAAAGTTTCAATGTCTGCATTTTTTAAGATTTCATAACCTTTTGTTCCTCCCAGGCTGTCATGGGAAAATTGCATAATTTCTCCATTGGAAGCAACAGCATTTAGGGATAGCATTATTCTGGAACTTTCATTTAGAATCTGGCTTCCTTCTGTATTTATAAAGAAATCCTCGCTTTCAACATCTAAATAGCTTGCAGTAGTGCTTACTACAGAACCTACATTGCTTGCCTTGTTTGCATCTTCAATCAATTCCTTTTTCTCATCTATGTCAATGTCTGATGCCTTAATTTTAGAATTTGCTTTAACCTTATCTTCAATAATATCTGCTTCTGCAAGTTCTACTTCTCCAGAAAGGGAGTTTGATATTTTAATTGCGTTTTCTGTAATTTCCTCGAGCTTGGAAATATCGTTTGTGTATGCAAATCCCCAAGCACCGTTTTTAAGAACTCTGATTCTTGCACCAGTAGTTATTCCTGAGTCGATGTTTTGGAATTTATTATCTTTCATTAATATGCTGTTGGAGTTTCCTTTTAAAGATATAATATCTGCATAATCAACTTTATCTTGGATTTTAGTAATTATTTTTTGAAATAAATCTATGTGTTCTTCCATTTTATCTCTCTTTTATAGTTGATTCTTAAAAGTTTATATTTTCATATATTTTTTATATTTACTATTTAATATAGTTCGTTTTTATATAAATTGTTTGTCATGGATAAGTATTATTTTGAGCTTTTTTAGTATTTTTTGCAGGATGAAATTATTGAATTTGACAATTTTTATAATCTAATGATTTATTTTAATAATAAGTTTTAAATAAAAATTAGGAGATATTTATAATCATGAGTAAACCAGAATTAAAAGTAAAACCTATTGAAAATGGAACTGTTATTGACCATATCACAGCAAACAAGGCTCTTCAAGTTTTAAAGATTTTAGGGCTTCCTGAAGAGGGAACCAATGTTACAATAGCCATGAATGTGCCGTCACGCCTGGGCTTGAAGGATATTGTAAAGATAGAAGACAGGGAGCTTGAATCCAGTGAACTTGATAAGATTTTCCTTATTGCTCCTGATGCTACAATCAACATTGTCAAGGATTTTGAAATAGTACACAAAGGTCAGGTGAATGCGGTATCAGAACTTAATGGCCTGATTAAATGCACTAATCCAAAATGCATTACAAATACTGAAGAACCTGTTGAGAGCAGATTTTATCTTGTTGAAACAAATCCTATAACTGTTCGATGTCATTATTGCGAACGTTTAATTCAAGCGGAAGAGTTATCTAAACAATTTTAAATTAATTTTTTAAAATTTAACTTTTAATTTGGGTTTATGCTTCTAATTTTTTAATTATTTCTTTTTAGCTATTTTTTTTAAAATTTATTATTTTTAGCTATTTTTTTAAAATTAATTATTTTTAGTTATTTTTTTTTTAAATTACCGCGATAAAAAAAGTTTTCATTAAGATTTTGTTAAATAAAAAAAGTAAAGAAGTTAATTAATAACTTCTTCTTTTAAATGATTAGCTAGTCTTAAAGCTAATGCTAAAATAAGCAATATTGGTGGTTTTCCAGGTGAAACCGGTATGACACTTGCGTCTGATACATAAAGGCCGTCGATTTCAGTTTTTAAATTCTTATCAACTACTTCGCCGATAGCAGCAGTGCCTCCTGGGTGGGCTCCTCTGAATACTGTTGAAGTCATGGTTGTAGGATCGACTCCAGCTTTTTCAAGTATTGCTCCAGCAGCTGCTGAACCTTGAGCAAGCCTTCTAATATCATCTATTGTATTGAATTTAAATATGTTTCCCTCACTGTCCACAGTACCTACCATGTCGTCAGGCACCTTGACCATAATACTTAAAATATCCTTGTCTTCAATTTCAGGATCAGTTTCCTTAATGTATTTTGCTATGAAAGATGAAAAATGAGGTGCAAGGATATACTCTTTTCCAGCAGCCAATCCATTCATCTGTGTTTCGCTATTGAAGTTTATATCCTTCAACACTCCTCCAACGCTGACAAATGGATCAAAGAACAATCTGTTTCCAGCATCGATTCCAGACTTCTGCAATATCACTGCGCTGTCAATAGCTCCTGCGGCAAGGATGACCAGGTCGGATTCAATTGATTTATCTTTGCCATCTTTGATATATTCAACTGATTTGATGGACTTGTTGGCTGTTGCGATTTTTATAACTTCCGCACCGGTAACGAGTTCTGCTCCATTTTCAACTGCAATGTCTACAAAATCTTTTCCGCTCCATTTTGCATCTCTTGGACATCCAAATGAGCATTTTCCACAAGGTTTGCAGTCTTCATCCCTGATGAATTTAGGCATTTTCATAGCATCAAAACCCAGTTCATTTGCACAATCGATGAATTTTTGAGTACCTTTGCCGATATGCGCATCATCCATTTGATGAATTCCAAGCAGTTCCTCAATCTCGCTGTATTCTTCACTCAAGTCGATTCCCAATTCCTTGAATTCATCTTCGAGAATTCTTACTCCATTTCCTGCAGCTACTATTGTGGATCCTCCAATACAAGTGGTCTTCAATAAATCCAGGCTATTTGTATTTTCAAATCTCTTGTCATAGTATTTCATGTCATAATATTCAAATGAATCTTTGCTTTCTATGTATGGGCCTCTTTCAAGTATGGTTACTGGGATATTAGCTTTGGCAAGTTCCATAGCTATTATTGCTCCTCCAGCACCAGTACCTATAACAATAACCATTTTTTATTCTCCATAATTTTCTTAAAATACACTTGTCTTTATGTATTATATATTATTTTAAACTTTATAATATAAATATTTAACAATTGTTATAATTTTTTAATTCATGGCCTATTTTTTAAATCAAAAAGTTTTTTCTATAATTTTTAAATATAAATAGGGTTTTTTATAGTTTTTAAGTAAAAAATAGAGTTTTTCTATAATTTTTAAGTTAAAAAGAGTTTTTCTATAATTTTTAAATATAAATAAAGTTTTTCTATAAAAAAGAGTTTTCTTATTTTTTTAAAATAAAAAAGAAAAAAGAATAGATGAAATCTATTCTCCTAAATTGAAAAATTAAGATACAAACATTTCAATAAACTTAGCATAAGCAGGTCTGGTAATGAATACTCCGATTAAAACACCGATAATGGTGGTAAATGCGAAACCTGCGATTGTACCGATACCGCTGCTTCCTCTTTGGAATCCAACATATGCAAGAGGCAGCATTGCTGCAATCAAAGTACCTGCAGATGCAAAGATGATGAACAATGCGTTTTTCACATTCATTTGTGTCCTGGTTCTTCTGTGTCTTGTTTCATCGCTGTCGTGGTGCAATACCTCATCTGTAATGATGATCTGGTCGTCTACACCAGTACCGACGGATGCAATCAAACCTGCAATAGCTGCAAGGTCAATATTCCAATGGATAATAGATGCTATACCCAGGATAATAATTACCTCGGATAATGTGGTTATTAAAATTGGAACTGCAAGAATAGCTTTTCTATATCTGATGAATACAACTGCTGCAATGCCTAAGATTGCTAAAAATCCAGCTATTAATGCACCTTGTGCGAATTGCTGACCTAATTCTGGAGATACTGTATTGGAACCTACTGTGTGGATTTTAACAGGGAGTGAACCTGTTTTCAATACAGTAAATATTGTATTGGATTCTTCTTGTGCCTTACCCACATTTTCAGCACCTCCTGTAACTTCTACATCTGTTACAGGCTCTCCACTGGCCAGGTCATCGGATAATTGCGGTGGATGGTTGTCAATCTGCTTTCCATCCAGGTAGAATACCACTTCATGTCCACCTTTTCCTTTGGCAAGTTCTGCAAATTTCTTGGCACCATCTGTGGTTAATTTGAATGGCACTTGCCATTGACCGGATTCTCCAACAACAGGTGAGTCAACGGATGCCACATCGCTTCCTGTAAGAACTGTCTTATTGTCTATCTTGGCTTCGAAAATACCCGGATTTCCAATAAGCCTTTCCACTTCTTCAGGACTTTTTCCAGCCATTTCAACGATAACCATCTGGTCACCGCTTGACCTTACCTTAACATCGCTAACACCATATATGTTAAGCCTTTTATCCAATACTGAAGTAACAACATCCATTGTACTTTCATTAACAGGCTCTTCCAGTTGCAATTGTATGGAAGATCCACCTTTTAAATCAAGTCCTTGCTCTATGCCAAGGGTTGAAATACTAACAACACTTATTAAAAGGAAAATAACAAGTAAGATCACTCTTCTGTCTCTGAAAAATTCAGATATTTTGCTTGCCATAATTATTTCCCTCCCTTTTTGTTTTTAGATTTCTTATTCTTGCGCTTGTTAGATTTTTTGCTTGATTTTGGTTTTTTGTTCTTGTTTTTATTGGATTGATTATTATTTTTATTTTTGCCTTGGCTAGGTGTGGTTTCCTTTTTGCTTTCTTCGGAACTTGAATCATCATCAGATTGCTTGATACCGTATTTTCTCATCTTTCTTTCATGTTTCCATTCAATATATCTTCTCAATATTGCAAGGTTCATAAACCATGTGGTGAATATGTCTCCACATAATCCAATCACCAATACTCCTGCAATGCTACTTAATGTAGTTGCTTCAGGCATTATGATTGTTGTGACTATGAACAGAATCGCCATTGCGGCTATTGCAGCAAAGGACATTGTTAAACCGGTTTCCATAGCATTTTTAGCCCTTGAAACAACAGTTCCTTCTTTTCTTTTCAAGAGTCTTGTTGTAAGCAGGATATCAGTATCCACACTGTAACCGATAAGCATTAAAAGTGCACCTACAGATGCTATGGACAATGGAATGTTAAAAAGGGACATTCCTCCGACAGCTATTATGATATCGCATAATGCTGCTAGAATAACACCTATTGATGGTACAAATTCTCTAAATACAATGAAAACGGTTACTGCCATGAAGAGGAATGCGAAAATCATTGCAGTATAAATCTGACCCATTGCTTCTTCGCTTAAAACAGGTCCGATGGAGTTAAAGCTAATAACCTTGCCTTCCCCCTTGATTGCATTTGCAAAAGTGGTTGAATTTACACTGCTTTCCAAATCAACTGTAACCTGATTGTCTCCATTGTTGGTTACTTTTACATCGCTTGTACCTAAATCATGTGAGAGTTGGTTTTGAAGGTCAATTGAACTTATGTTGTCATTTAACTGCAATACTGCCTGAGAACCTCCCTTAAGTTCAACGCCTTGATCCAAACCATTAATGGTTATACAAGCCAATGCTAAAAGTGTAATAATAATTGGTATAATAATCAATGTTTTATATGAATCCATCATTTTTTCAAACATTTTTATTTGCACCTATATTTATTATTAAATAGTTATTAGACTAATTTTTATTCATTTTCTATGAATAAAGCAAAATTTCAGCATAATTTTTTTAAATACTAAAATTATACATTAATACTTTTATATTTTATTTTATTAAATATTTTCTAAAATCCATATTATTTATCATCTTTTAAAGCATTTATTTTACAATGAGTTTAGCAAAATTCTTTGAAAAATAGAAATAAAATCCCAGTAAAATCAAGTTTTCATGGATTTGAAATGTGGTTTGTTTGGGTTTAATGATAAAAGGTTGTTTGTAAAAACTAAAAAAAGAAAAAATAAGTTATTAAAAACTTATTTGTAAATATCCAAATCTAAAACCTGAGCTATGCTTTCGCTGTCTTTCTCCAGTTGGGACAGGCTTTTGTCTTTGGTTTTTATTGTAAATTGCTCAATAACACGGGCTCCCCTTGCTTTTACTTTTTTCTCCATCTTTTCAATTGCAGAGTCTCCGCCGGAGTTGCTCATTGTTGCAAACAAGACAACATCTTTTCCAAACAAATCGCATCTGTCAATCATTGTTATAATTGCTGGAGCTGCATTGTTCGCCCATGTTGGAGTGCCAAAGTAAACGGTTCCATACTCTTCAAGATTTAAAACCGGAGGATATATTTCGGTTTTATTTTCTCTAAAGGCATCAACCAAGGAGCCGAATCTATTTTTTAAACCATCGCGTTCTTTCAAATCCTTTACTTCACATATGTCTGCTTTCAAGCTGAGAGCTAATGTTTCAGCAACTTTTCTAGTGCTTTCTGTTTGTGAATAATATATGATAATGGTTTTCATAAATCTGCCTCCTTAGATTTTTTAATAATTTTATTTTAATTACTATCTTTTTCACTATTTATTATTTTCCTTTAAAGATATGAAGTCCCAATATGGAAATTATGATTTAAGGATGCATTCCATACATCTTCAAACCTGTGGTTTCATCAAATCCGCACATGATGTTCATGTTATGGACTGCCTGGCCTGATGCTCCCTTGACAAGGTTGTCAATAGCTGATATGACAACCAGACGTCCGGTCTCATCAATCTCAAAGCATCCGATATGTGCAAAGTTGGATCCGCGAACACTGCTCAAGCGAGGAATCTCACCATCTTCCAGGATTTTTATGAAAGGCTCGCCCTTGTAGTTTTCCTTGTAAAGCTCAAGCACATCTTCACTTGTCATGTCTTCGTTTTCAGGAGTTAAGAATGAATGATTTGTAGTTAAAATACCTCTGTTTACTGGAACAAGGTGTGGAGTAAAGGATATTCTAACATCTGAAAAAGCTCCAAGCTCCTGTTGGATCTCAGGCATGTGCCTGTGACTTGTAGGCTTGTATGGATTTACATTGTCTCCGATATTTGGATAATGGGTTGAGGTTGTAGGGCTGATTCCTGCACCGCTTACACCTGTTTTGGAATCGAAAATCATCCTGTCCACAAGTTTGGCTTTGGATAATGGAATTCCAGATAAAATAGCTCCAGTTACAAAGCATCCTGGATTTGCAATAAGCTGTGCTTTTTTGATTTCCTCCCTGTGAAGTTCTGGAAGTCCGAATACTCCCTTAACATCTGAAGTGTGCTCTATTCCATACCATTTTTCATAAACTTCAATATCATTGAATCTGTAATCGCCACTTAAGTCAATCACTTTTGCACCAGTTTCCAAAAGGTCTGGAACAATTTTCATTGAAGCTCCGTGTGGTGTTGCTGTAAAAATCACATCAGCATCAAAATCACTTGGATTGATATTTTTAAATACTAGTCCGGTATCTCTTAAATGAGGATGTACCTTTTCGATTGGAGTTCCATCATATTTTCTTGAACTTACATCTGTAACTTCTACTTCAGGGTGGTTTAATAGAATTCTAAGTAATTCTCCACCAGTATATCCGCTTGCACCTACAATTGCTACATTTACCATGTTTACACCATTTTTATATTGAAATTTTTAAGCATAATAATTTTTTTTAGAAATTTATTTTATTTTTGGAATCATTTATCATTAATTTAGTAATTTATTTTATTTTTGGAATCATTCATCATTAATTACATTACTGCAATCCAAGTTTTTCTCTTCCAATTCAGAATGTTTAATTCTGTTGATTATTTTACAGGTACTGTCAAGGTCTCCTGTTCTGTACTCTTTAACTCTTTTAGCCACAGCTTTGATTCCTCTTTTATCTAATTCTTCTTGAAGCTTTGCAATATCATGGTTCTGATCGCTGCCAATAGCTATTATGTCTGGTTTAATTTCCTCCACAATTTTAAACATATCGCCATCATAACCTATGTAAGCTTCATCAACAGGTTTTAAATATTTAATCATTTCTAATCTTTGATTTTCATCAATAACAGGAATTCTCTTTTTCTTTTTAACAGTTGAATCTCTTGCTATTACAACTACAAGGACAGCATCTTCTCCACCTAATTCTTTTGCCTTTTCAAGGTAGAGCCCATGTCCTGGGTGCAATAGGTCAAATGCTCCTGTTGCCATAACTTTCATATTCAGTCTCCATTAAAATATATAATAAATTTAAGTAAAATTTAACAGTTTTTTTTTAATTCGCGGTTTTTTAGACTATTTAATATCCTGATATTTTAAAGCATCTTCAAGTTTTATCTTGTCTTTATATAATGCAGAACCAATCACCACTCCTTTTGCACCTGTTGATTGCAGCTGCTTCAAATCATCAAGTGTGGTTACTCCTCCTGAGTAGACTACTGGAATGTCAACGGAATTGACCAGATCAACTACAGGGTCTGTGTAAAATCCTCCGAGAAGGCCTTCTACATCCACATTCGTAAACAAAATGCTTCCAGCACCTAAATCCTGGAATTCCTTGCTTATCTCAGTTGCAGACTTGTCGATTTTTTCCTGCCAGCCTTTAATCACGACTTTATTGTCCTTGCTGTCAAGAGAAATCATAATGCGTTCGGATCCATACTCATCAGACAATTCGGTGATTGTCTGAGGGTTTTTTATTCCCATGGTTCCGATAATCAGCCTGTCGATATCCAAATCCAGAAGCTCTTTGGCATATTCAATGCTTCTTATGCCTCCTCCCAGCTGGATTGGAACGGAAACCTCATCTAATATCTTTTTAATGGTTTCAATGTTTGTAACGCTTTCAAGAGCGCCATCGAGATCTATTACATGAACAACCTCGGCACCTGCATCCTCCCATTTTGCAGCCACTTTTTCAGGATTTTCAATCACTACTTGCTCGGTTCCAGGTTCTCCTTGAACTAGTTGAACGCATTTTCCATTTTTTATGTCCACTGCAGGCATGATAAGCATCTTGTTTTCTTGAAATGACATTTAAACACCTTGAATCAATATCAATAAATACCTAAAATAATATCGTTATAATGATTTATTTTTATTTAAACAAACTAATAAATATATTTATTTAATTAATAAAAAAAGAATTATTTTTTTTAATTAGAAGTGGTTTTCACAAGAATCTTTGAATAAACCGATTATCCTAATAAATTAATAATTGTCAATGAAGTTTTTGATTAATTTATAAGCTATGGATAACTGATAGCCGTCAAATTCAATATCCTCTTTTTTAAACCATTCGGCTTTGGTAATTTCATTTCCATCCACTTTGATTTCACCAGAGTCATATTTGCAAATGATTCCAATCATCAATGAGTTTGGAAACGGCCATGATTGGCTGCCGAAGTATTCAAGGTCTTTGACATTGAGTCCAACTTCTTCTTTCACTTCTCTTTTCAATGCTTCTTCAATGGTTTCTCCAGCTTCCATGAATCCTGCAATCAAGGAGTATCTGATGTTTTCGTAGTATGAATGCCTTGCCATGAGAAGCTTGTTTTCCACTTTTCCTTCTTGGTTTACTTCCTCTTTGATGATTGTTGTTATAATCGCTGGTGAAATTCTTGTAAAACTTGTAAATCCGCATTCTGGACAAAGCTTGGCTCCTTTTTCAGTTTCTGAGTATATGGTTTCGGCTCCGCATTTTCCACAATATTTGTGGTTGTTGTCCCAATCTATTATCTGGGTGGCTCTTCCTCCAAGAAGATAGATCTCTTCGTTTATGTCGAATACCTTGGCTAGGAATACGAATTCAAAACCTTCATTTGATTCAATAAACTTGCTTTTAGACTCTTCATCCAGATCAAGGCCTATTACATATGTGTCTTTTTCATGGAACTGGCCCATGAAGATATTGTTTGCTATGTTTTCTTCTTCAATTCCAATATCCATCAAGCTGTTTAATAGAGGAACTTCATTGTCAATCAGCAAAAGGTCCTTTTCATTAAAAATAAAAAAATATTTTTGAGGGGTATTTTCCTCTTCGGCATCTAATTTATAGTGCTCGTAAATGCTTAATCCATTTGATATTTCCATGAATTTCATATGAATCTATTTGTCATTTTATTAATATATATTTATTTAGTTAGGGATTTTTTGGTAATTTGTAAAATGTTTCTTTCTTTAGGTTTTTTTAGAATATTTTTTCATTTCTGTTTTGTTTCAGTTTCTTTCTTATGATTTTTTAGAATTTTATTTTTTATTTATGCTTTTTTTAATTTTTTTAGATATTAAGTGAAAATCATCATTTTTTTAAATTAATTTAAATTCTTTAAACAATTTTTTACAGATTTTTTACTTATAAAAGTTTATTTAATCGTTTTTTAAACAAAATAATTAGTAACATATGGTATATAATCATTGTATGATGAATTAAATTAATTTAATATTTTAGTTACATTTATATATTATAATGGGAATATTAATATTAGAAAATTATTTTTTATATTAAAAAATCAAAAATTGATAAAAATTTCAGAAATTAAAAATCACAATTTCAAATTATTAAAACGGAGGTGGATCATGTCTGCTTCAAATATTAAAAAACGTTCAGGTATTGATAGGATAATTAGTTCTCTGTGGGTTTTGCTCTCCTTTTTTCCATTCATAAATGGTCTTGGATTTTTATATGTTGGATCTAAAACTTTTAGAGGCAACTGGTTTTTAGAGGGAATAGTTTATGAAATTCCGTGGATTGCAATGGTCCTCTCTATTCCATTGCATCATTTTGCATTTGCCTTTGCAGCTGCAGGTGCTGGGCTTGTCTTTTCAATCGTAGCATTTGCCCGATCTCTCATGGTCAACAAGGAGTATCAAAACATCCTTGATAACAACGAGCCTTATCAGAAATCTCTTAATGTACCCTTCAGCATTGCATCTGCTGTTTGCTCTGTCCTGCCTTACTTTAATGGACTCAGTTTTATTTATCTTGGAAACAAGATATCAGACAAGCGTTTGATGATTGAGGGAATTATTTATGAGATTCCATGGTTTTTACTGATATTGTTCTTGGGAAACAGCATTGTTGCAACAATTGCAATTCTTTTAACCTTTGTATCTCAAATCAGATTCATGCAGGTTAATTTCACCAATGAGAAATTATCATATACTGCTAATACCAATGCCCAGATTAATTCCAACCAAGCCAAAGGCATTAAGGAAGCTGAATTCAGCGAGGCTTCAAATGCGGCTGCTGGAGGGAGCAATTCAAAATCAGATTCAGCAAGAGTCAATCCTTATGATTTAAGTGGCTCCAATGACAAAATCAAGGACTGGGTCAGATTTGATAAATATGAATCTCAAATCGATGGTTTGAAAAGTCAATTTGATAATAAGGAGGAACATGTAACAAAGTTGATAAATGAGCGTTTCCAAGCTTCAACAATCACTCATGACCGTTTCATGACAATTGTTGGTTCATCCCACAAGCAGTTTTATCAGCAGGCTGATTCTGCAAAGAACATGATTGAATTGACTAAAAATCCGAGCTTGAAGGTTGAAAAGGAGATAGTCAAGAATATCGGCGTACTCGAATCCATCAACAAGAAGATGGATGATTTGATTGCAGAGCTGATTATTAGCATTAATGAAGACAAACAGGCAGATGAGCATTTGCAATTCCTAGCTGATGACATGGAAGGCTTGATTGATTCTGTGAAGCATTATCAATAGTTTCTATTGAAGGCTTGATTGATTCTGTGAAGCATTATCAATAG
>Ga0256404_1004607_pt1 | contig 25723 bp, 25 predicted proteins | sample RumenRJG_01DNA_FD_185990 | JGI IMG/M metagenome (GOLD analysis project Ga0256404, IMG submission 185990) | Bovine rumen microbial communities from Lethbridge, Alberta, Canada - RJG_01 | ecosystem: Host-associated > Mammals > Digestive system > Stomach > Rumen | place: Canada: Alberta | collected...
GTCGATGCAGAAGATATCATCTGTTTTTCGTATGTTCAACGTAATCCTGAAACTCCCCGTCCCTCCTTCTCTTTACAGTATTATCTATAACGTAGATTTATTTTTGGTTTCTGATATCCCCGTTTTTCATAAGGTCTTTCAATACCTTGAACTGGGCTTTTGTGTCCTTTTTGATCACGTATTTCCAGTCCGTCGGCATGATAGGCAGCGTATTGTATGTCCATCTTTTTAAGGCTTCATCGTATGCCTCGGGAGTTGCAAGCTCCACCAGATGACCGACGCACCAGGAAACAATGTAGCCGTTCCCTTTAAGGTACCCATCGCACCTTTCCTTTGCGCCGATCACCATGGCGATGGACTGTGCAACCGAAGGTTTTTCAGTTATCACAAGCTCCATATGCTCCTCCTTATAAAGCTGCTTCCTTGGACTTCGCCTTGGCCTGATAGTTCTCCGCCGGCTTCTGCTCCGCAACAACAGCCTTCTTTTCCGCAAGTTTCTCCTTCATGGAACTACGGTCACGATCCTTATCCTTATAGGCTTCCACCATCTTCTTAAGGTCCTTATTTGATACCTTGGTCTTCTCGGTATCCCAGATAGGCTTGCCCTGTTCGTCCTGCCCGACCTTTACGCTCCTGTGAAGTGTTGTTGTCCCATTGGCGGGAAGCTTGCACCACATGCCTTTACCATACTGGTTCTCATGCACATGATTTGCCTTTACGACAAAGGTCTGCCAGGGGCGGTGATCATCCTTGTCCTGATTGGGAACCAGGATCTCCTTATACTTCACGCCGTCTTTTCCCTGGAATTCATCCCCAACGCAGCCTTTACCGAACTTAAGGGTGATCTCATCCATCTTCTTATGACCATCCTCTGTCCCTTCCGGTTGTGCCTGCTCTGCCTTGCTGTCTGCAAACTGATCTGCAAGAGTCTTCTCCTCTTTGGCAGTCTCCTGCGTGGCTTCTCTTTTGGCAGCGATGTCATCCATCACATCCTGTACCACTTCATTCGTTGTTCTTTCGTCCATGATCTTCCTCCTTATCATGATCAGAGCCGGGGCTTTCGCCTCGGCTCTTTATACTTGGTGCACATGCACCGGTTTATTGGTTTATCTCTTACTCTTTGTCAGAGTCAGATTCATAAGGATCATCATCCTCGTCAGCATCCTCTATGGTATCAGCCACATCATCTGCTGTAGGCGCGGGTCTTTCAGATTCCGTCTTCTCCGTTTCACTGAAGAAGTCATCCTCAGAGGAAGCTTCCTCTTCGGATTCATAATCATCATCCTCGTCCTCTTCGTCCTCATCCTCAACAAAATCACCATCCTGCTTCTTCTTTACCACCTTGAAGTAATACGCAGCACCGATCACTCCTGCGCCAAGGATACCCATGATGAGATATCCCACCAACGGATTACTCTTTACAGGTTCCTTTTCTTCCTCCGCTGGTTCTTCGGAAGGCTCTTTTGTAGCTTCCTCTGCAGGTGTCTCAGTCGGAGTAGCCACCTCATGTGTCTCCTCATAATCCGTGTTGTTATTCGGGAGTGCGCTCTCCGTCACAGGGATCTGTGATTCAAGGGCCGCAGAATTCTTAGGCAGTGTTTCGGAATTGTCTGTCGTTACATTGAGCAGGTCGTTCTCCGTAATCTCTGTTAAGAAGTACACCATCTCCTCTTCTCCGTCGCGATCAATGATCAGATAGAATACTTTACCGCTTGCAGCCTCGATGGTATAAAACTCTTTGCCAAGATTCATATCTTCGCCCTTTTCACCATCCGATAATGCCGCTTCCTCTGCATCTGCCTTGGCAAACTCCTCTTTTTTCTGCTGTTCCGGAGTCTTTGGTGTCTGGCTTGTAGTATTGCCATTGCTATCAGTCTGTGTATGCTGTGTTACGGTCGCCGTGGCACTGGAAGGTTTGGTCGCCTCCGCACTGGCAGGCAACTGTTCCGCAGGATTGGAATCATCCTCAGACTTGGGATCCTTATAGTAAGGATTCTTCGTCTTATATACCTCAGATACATTGCCGGCATTATCCATAGCCGTAATGGTGAAATACTCATATCCCGCATCAAACTGTGAAAGACGTATATTCAGTGTTCCGTTAGTAATGTCATCCTTAAACTCATATCCGTTCACATAGATAACCTTGATCCCGGACTCTGTATCCGATGCCTGTACCGTAAGAAGTCCCTCTGATACTGCCGCATTAAGCGTAGGCTTTGTTGTATCAAAACAGTTGATGGAACGGCTGCGCTCATAACTCTTATCATTCGCATCCGTAACCAGTACATATACAGAACAGTTCTCTGTGATCTCAATATACATATCCTCGGTAACATCCTGATAGCTTCCGTTCTGTCCGATCTTTGCCCTGACAGACTTAACTGCGAAGTTGCCAGTATCAAGAATATCCTCAACTTTGAACTTCACCTTTACAGAGCTTCCTCTTCCATACCAACCGCTTGGTGCGTCGATGGTAATCTTCACACTCGGATCCTTGTACTGGCAATCCTTATAGTTTGCACTGCACACAGGGCAGTCCTTGTTGTAGTCATACTGACTGCACTTATGATCACAGATACACTCCGGTTCGGGTTCAGGCGTCGGCTCCGGTGTGGGTTCGGGATCATCTCCCTCTTCTCCGCCTTCCCCGGATTCATCACCTTCACCGTTGTCGGAATTTCCGTTACCGGTTTCTCCGTCACTGGCATTTCCGTTATCGGTATTCCCGTCACCGGTTTCTCCTCCGATCGTCTCACCTTCTGTAGCATCTCCTGTGCCATCACCGGGATTCGTATTATCACCCGATTCATTCCCGGACACATCATCTTCCGCATATGCCGTTACAGCATTTGAAGTGTTCGCAATAAAGGCTCCCACCGGCAGTGCAAAAAGCATCACCGAAAGGATCAGCGATGCCGTAATCCTACGAAATAGTTTCTTTTGCATGATTTTGATTCTCCTTTTCTTTCTTATCTTCCGTCACCTCCAAAGGCTCCGGCTTTTCAGGTTCTTCGATCTCTTCCTCTATGAACTCCAGAACCTTCTGTAATTGTTGTTTACTTGCATGTTTGAGCTTAAGAAGCTCGTCAGCGCTTAAGTGATGCCTTGCAAAAATCTTTTGCGTGGCAGCTGCGACAGCTAGATCACGTTCCCGTTCCAGGTTTGAAATCTTTTTGTCCATCTGCTCGTTATACGCCTGCTTTTGCGCTTTCCACTTCTCGATCAGCTCATTCATCTTCTCAATCTTCATAAGCCTCCTCCGTGAATCTATGGTGAAGCAGGCAAACGACCAAAGGCATAGAAATGATTCTGCCAGTATGGCGTATTGATCGAGGTATACTTGATGGGATCTCCACAGTGGATCATCTGTCCGTTTCCGGCATAAATTCCTACGTGGGTTACCGGATTACCAGAGTTGTATGTTCCTGTAAAGAAAATGATGTCTCCTGCTCTTGCCTCCGATGCGCTGATATGCTGGCACTGGTTAAAAATTCCCTGTGCTGTTGTCCTCGGCAGATTGTAATAACCGCTGTGGGTCACCACGTAGCAGACAAATCCTGAGCAGTCAAAGCTCGTTGAAGGACTTGAACCTCCCCATACATAAGGGTATCCAAGATACCTTTCTGCCTCGTCAAACAGAGCAGCCACATCACCATTACCGCCTATGGGATCCGTTGTGCCATAGATTGAACCGTCTCCGTTCTCAAAATAAAAGAGTGGGTTGTAATACTCTCCACTCGCAAGGCACTCCAGATGTAAATGGCTTCCGGTACTGGATCCGGTATTTCCTGTTTTTCCTATCACCGCTCCATGCTTGACAGTCTGTCCGGCAGAAACATTCATACTCGACAGGTGTGCATATTTCGTCACAAACCCGTTCGCATCTTCTATGACGATATAGTTTCCGTATTCACTGTTATACTCTGCCGTTGTTACTGTTCCGTCCTGTGCCGCATAGACCTCTGTACCTTCCGGAACCGCTATATCAATCCCGCGATGGAACTGATTCTCTCCCGTGACGGGATTCTTACGATATCCGTAATAGCTTGAGATCAGGTTGTACCAATCGACATCAAGAGGCGTGTAAAACTGCTGAAGTGCACCGTTTGTAGCCTGATAAGCCGCATAAAGCGAACTGGCATCATCATTCCCGGTAAGTCTGTCCGCCACGATATCCTCAAGCGGCTTTCTGGTCAGTTCCACATCAAGGATCGTCACCGTGTATTCCTCTTCCACTTCTTCCTCTTCACCTGTTTCTTCATTGGTCTGCGTGACCGTTCTTGTTCTTGTTTCTTCTCTGGGCGTAAGGGTCAGCTCATACATTTCATTAAAGAGTGATTCGATCTCGGCATCACAGTCAGCAGCCACCACATTCACCTTTGTCGCTGAAAGATAATTGATCAGCGTGAACGGATTATGCCCGATCTCTGCAAGGTTATAGTTGTACTCGTCATAGTCCGGGTAGTCCGTTTCAATGGCATCAATGGTATTCTGCAAAGCCATCTCCCTTGAGGTCATAGCCTCATCGGATGCATCCAGCTGTGCAGGCACACTCTGGTAACTCCCTGCCATGGTCGTTGAAACCCCGCCGTTAAAGATGGCAGCACAGCTCGATACACCCGCCGCGATCAGCATAAAGAAAAGCCCGAAGAGTCCTATAGTCGCGATCGCTCCTATGTGCTTCCGGGCAAATTCCTGTAACTTTCTTGCGATTGTCGTGGTTTTCTGAGCTGCTTTCTTGGCGTATCCCGCCGCCTGCTTTGCCTGTGTTCCTTTCCTTAATGCTTTGGCATATTCCCGCTTGATCTTCTGTTTCTGCAGCCTCTTCTGTATGGCTTTTTTCTTCACCTCCGGGTGTTCTTCCAGAAACTTCTGATAACGGAAATTGACTTCTGCCTTAAACTGTTTCTTCTCCAGGGCTGCTACCTTGTTGACACGGCGGGCATATTTGTCATGCTTGAATCGCCTCGCATAATCTATCGCCGCCTCTCCTGCCTGTTCAGTCTTATGAGCACCTTCGACACCTGCGTTTTCCTTTTCATTTTCCGCGATCTTCTGGTGTACAAAGCCTGTGGCCTCCATCATAGCCCTGCGCTGTGCCGCCGTTACGGGATTTCCGTTTTTTGGTCTCTTTGGAACTTTATTGGTCTGAAGCTCATAAGTGACCTTCCCCGTCTTTTCATCAAAGTGGCGTACCAGCTTATATTCCTTACGCTGCGGCAGCTTCTTACGCGCTTTTTCGGTTTTCTTTCCCGCTTTTTCAGCTTTCTTTTCAAGCTTGTCCAGCTTTTTACTATCCAGCTCAGCTCCGGCTTCCTCCACAAAACCTGTCTTATCATGGAAATCACCGTCTGACTGTATGAAGCTGTCCTTAACGCGGGTCCGCGTATCGTGCTGCCTGTGAATGCGTCTTGCTCTTGTCTCCTCGCGCTGGGATGCATACTCGGTATTTCTTTCATCCTCCTGCTCATGCTTGCTGAAGAACTCCTGATTAGCCTTTCTGCTCTGCTGTTCAGACTTGGAACCGACTTTGTTCTCAGTCCCCTGCGTGAACATCTCCTGCGCCTCGGAAGCATGTTTTTCCTTCGGGGATATGTTTTTACCCCCGGTCTTTGCGGATCCTTTCGGACCCGCTCTTTCTTTCTTAAACTCTCCGGTATCAGCCTTTGCGTTAAAGCGCTCCTGCTTCATAGCATCCTTCTTTAACACATCATCCCTTGCCGGATTATTCTGTTTCTTTGCCATCCGCATCATCTCCCTGTTTAGCTGCACCCGCCGGCTCATCTACCTCCTCCGGCTTCGTATTCATGATCTTGTATGTCTTGGTATCCGTAGGATATCTGTCAACAAACGGGATCACTACGTCATTAAAAAGAATGAGTCCGCAACCTGATTCAGAGTTTGTTACATACTGGAGCTGCTTTGCAGAAAGCCCCAGCTTATCTGCTAAGATCACCTGGTCCTTTGCGTTCTGATTCAGAAGATATACAAAGTCACTGTTACCGAGGATTCCCTCGATCTCTTCCGAACGCAGGAAGTCACCAACGTTCTGAGTCAGTCCCGTAGGAATTCCGCCCCACTTTCTGAATCTTTTCCAGATCTCAACAGAGTACTGAGCCGTCTGCTTATCACGAAGGAGCAGATGGAACTCATCACAGTAGTATCTGGTCGCCACATGTCTTTCACGGTTTCTTGATACCCTGTTCCAGACCGCATCCTGCACGATCAGCATACCCAGCTCTTTCAGCTGTTTTCCCAGGTCTCTGATATCAAAGCAGACAATACGGTTCTGCGAATCCACATTGGTTCTGTGGTTGAAATAGTTCTGCGAACCATGGACATAGAGCACAAGGCTGTTTGCGATACGTACCGCTTTTTGCCTTGCATCCACTGCAAGCTGCTCCGATACCGCTTTATCCGGCTCGTACTGGATCAGCGCATTATACAGGTCTTCCAATAGGGGCATGTTCTCCGGTCTCGGATCCTTAAAATATTCATCGTAGATCTTCTCGATACAGCGGTCGATGATACCCTTTTCATCATTGGCAAGTCCGTTCTCACCACCTGCGATAGCATCACAGAGCGTGATAAGGAAGTCTGACTTAAGCTTTAATGCTTCTCGATCATTCTTATGGGATAACTGGATATCCATAGGATTTAAGTAATCCTTTGAATTGGTTGCCAGCTTTACCACTTCACCTCCGAGTGCTTTTACAAGCGGGTAATACTCACCCTCGGGATCACAGATCAAAATGTCATCCCTTGATACCAGGAAGCTCCCAAGGATCTCTCTTTTTGCCGAGAAGGATTTACCGGAACCGGGCGTACCTAAGATTACGCCGTTCGGTGTTCTGAGCTTCTTACGGTCTGCCATGATCATGTTGTTGGATAAGGCATTAAGGCCGTAATACAATGACTGTCCCTGCTGGAACAGTTCCTGCGTATTGAACGGAACCAGGATCGCAAGGTTCTTTGTGATCAGATGCCTGCCCTCTTTTGTATCATTGATACCGATGGGCGCTGCGGCATTCATTGCCACTTCCTGCTTATACTGAAGATCGATCAGTCTGCAGTTGGCCTGCTGAATGATACCCGATATCCTCTGGGTCACACTCTCCAGCTCCTTTTTGTTTCTTCCGAAACCGGATATCAGGATCGTGGTCCAGATAAGCTTCTGGTTACTGGTATTCAGATCATCCAAAAGTTCCATGGTGTTCTTCTCATACAGAACGATGTCCGTAGGTAAGATATCCATGTCATATCCGGCTCTTACCGCCTTCTTCTGCTCGTCGATCTTGGTCTTCTGTACATCGGACAAGGCACGCTTCAAGAGCTTGATCGCCTCGATAGGTTCGATCGTCTGCATATGGATGGATATTGATATGTTGCTGTCGATATCCAGCAGGCGCTTCAAAAGCTCATCATTTAACTTCGGCGATATGATATCCAGATACTTGGTCGCGCCAAACATATGCCCCATCTTGTATCTTCCGGGGAAACGGAATTCAAAGCCCTGCGGTGCGATATAATCTTTCACACTGTTGCCGGACTCAGCCATTTCCTTAAATGAAAAATGGAAGGGTTCCATCTTATCCTGATTGAAGAACTCATACAGGACTCTGAGGCGCTCCTTCCCATCAAGTGACTTGGCATTGGTACCAAGGTTTCTTAAGTTCTTTATGATATCCGCTTCGATGCTTATGAACCTCTGGCGCGCTTCCTTTAAGTTCTCCGCTTCGATACCGAAGATCAGGTACTTACTTTTGATCACACCGTTATTACCTCTTGAGGAAAGGTTTTTGAGCATGTCTGAAAACTCCTCACGGATGTCATCAAACTTATCTCCCTGGGCGGCAATATCAAACTGTGCCGCAAGGACTTCCTCATTCACATGCCTGTTAAAAAGGAAGATCTGAAAGCCGATACTGGGATCAAAGTAATTGATCAGCTGTGAGTACAGCCCCAGGATATCTGCTCTCTCATCCTCATCCAACAGGACATAGTTCAGATCGAAGAATTCGATCATCTTTGTATAATAGTTTTTTCTTACTTTGCAGATGCCGTCCTTATACATCTTGTCAAAGGTTATGGTTTGCTGCGTGGAAATTTGCTTACCGGACTGTACCGGATCTCCCGATAATTCTTTCTTAAGCTTCTTTAGTTTCAGATGCTCAGAAAGCGTAAGCCCTGTAAACTTCTGAAAAAGCGATACGGTATTTGCAGGCTTCTTAGCCGGCCTGCTTTTCTGTTTGACCGTAGCGCTCTTCTTTCCACCTTTTTTGTTTGCGTTCAAGAGCTTCCACCTCCTTCTCTTTAAGTTCTCTTTCTTTCAACTGCTCGTAGAGGTTTTCTACCTTATATCTGCGTATCCCGGGCCGGATGAATTTCATTTCTATCACCTGCTTTAAGTACTGCTCCGCAGGTACTCCGTCCTTCTCATACATTGCGATAAAGAAGAACGGGAGCATGACTGCCACCATCATTAGGGCAGCCACGTCCGTCCCGATTACCTTTCTTGTCAGCAGATAGAAGGGAATACCAACCACGGCAGCCGCTCCAAAGCAAATGACCTGGCGTTTTGTAAAGTTCCCGATGAACTTCGACTTGATCGCCTTCGGATCCTTTGCCACATCTACTGCGATTGCCATAGGCTCGTCACCTCCGTCTTTTTAATGTGCATTGAGGATGCTCTTTGCAAGAGAGCCTGTCTTAAACAGGGTAAAACACAGCACAACGGTATAAGCCATTACCTGCCACAAAGCTGAGTGCAGGTTTGAAGCCACCGTAACCGTGTTGACCAGGACTGCATATATCGCAACGCAGACCATGATGAAAAATCCCTGAAAAGCCAAGGCTATACATCCCTTGATATAGTTTGATCCGATACCGCCCCATTCCCTGTTTACAAGGGTCGCAAACGGCACCGGTGCTACCGATACATAAAGGTAGATCTCGATCATACGTCCGTACAAAATGACGGTGATCAAAACGGACATGATCTTCATACAGAAGCTGCAAAACATAGTTTCTATGCCGAGACCAATTAACTCACCTATCTCCATGGTTGACAGCTGCGATGAGAACATCGACTGGATGGTTGCTCCGACATTAAGCGCAGTAGAACCCGTGATCGCAGTGGCGGCTTCATTTACCATATGACCGCCTACATCAAAGATCGCCATGACGATATCCGAGGTCTTGCTAAGAAGCATTACTGCGATGCAAGCCTTAAAGAGATACCGGAAGAAAAGCGAAGTATCGAATTCATGCATGTTGTTTTTGTCTATGACCATCGTGATCAGCTCATAACATAGCACGTAGGTTATGATGATCCCGGCTATCGGTATGATGACCGTATCTGACAAGGTCTGTATCATAGTGAAAACGCTGGCATTCCATGCGCTCGGGGTCTGACTAACCTCTCCGGCGATAGTGCCTACCTTTGTATTCACATCGGTAAACATTCCTTCGAGGTTAGACATTACCCAGCCTTGCAGCATTTCCTTTATGAGTTCGGTAATCTTCTCAACGATAGTATTCATCTATCGCGAAGTTCTCCTTATGAAAAGAGAGTTGTGAGCTGAGGGATCACCGTCTGGGCGATGATTACGATACCTCCGCCCGCCATCAGCTGTTTAATTCCCTGGCTCTTTGCACCGGGGTTATCATTTCCGTAGCCCTCAAGCAGGTTGATGATTCCCCATACGGCTACACCCGCTCCGATGGCGGTTACGACGGTCTTCAGTGCTGTTACGCTATTAGTAAAAAATCCCATTTCTTTGTTTTCCAAAATCTTATTTCACGGCTTTTTTGTTCATAACCAGGAATGATCTTGGATTTCCTCCTTCCGATTGTTTGAAAAATGTTTACGTTACTTCCGGAAGGCATAAAAAAGCCCTGCGCCATCTTCTCTTGTGATAAAATGAACACAGGGTCTGGTTATGCCATTCCCGCTTGGGGCAGATGATGATGTTTGCTTGGTAGGCGCTCATCGTCTGCTTCCTTTATTCAGTTGTAGTGGCTCCGGTATCAGGTTTGCTCTCATGAGTCCGTTTAGCCTTATGCCTATTCAGTTGTCAGGCATCATCTTCGACGACACCCATTTCGTATGTTTCCACGATCTGACTCTTTTTCATCTTCAGCTTCGTGGATAAAAATGCTTCGACATCAAACAGGTTCGCTTCATCAAAATCCGACAGTTCTTTGTACCGCTTATGCTTTGTTATATCGAATTTATCTGAGAAGAATGGTCTCACGCCTCTAAGCTGCATGATACATTTCCCGCCGTCCATGACTGCGATCTCATCCTGCGACATCAGTTCTTTCCCCGTTTTCTGATAATTCAAACCGTAGGACGGGGACTGTCCTCTGGTATCCGATGTATTGTAGAGGTCAATGGTCTCTTTACCCAAAATCTCCGACATCTCTTTCAGTGTCGTCTTCTCTTTTCCTCCCAGGAACAGGGTGGTATCACAGTTGCCCTCTATCGTATCGGCATTATCCTTGTAGATTGCTTTCAGCTGACTCTTTGACTGCAAAATAATAGAAGCAGAGATTTCCCTGCTTCGTATCGTCGCGATCAGCTTATCAAATTGTGGTATCTGGCCGATATTGGCAAACTCGTCCAAGAGAAATCTCACATGAACAGGCAGCTTGCCGTTATGAATATCGTCTGCACATTCGCATAAAAGATTGAACATCTGCGACTGCATCATAGCCAGTATAAAGTTGAAGGTTCCATCGGTGTCCGACATGATCATAAACAATGCGGTCTTTCTTTCACCGATCTTATCAAGCTCCATTTCGTCGTATTCTGTCAGGTCACGAAGCTCCTTGATATCGAACGGAGCAAGCCTTGCGCCGCAGGAAATCAAAATAGATTTCGCGGTCTTGCCGGCCGCAAGTTTGTATTTTTTATATTGCTTTACGGCAAAGTGATCCGGCTCATCTGCTTCCAGTTCCTCAAAGATCAGATCAATGGCATTCTTGAAATTCTCATCGTCTTCTCTTGTCTCCGAAGCATTGATCATATCAATAAGCGTTATGAAATTCTGCTCTTCCTTTACACACTCGTAGTAGATATATCCGATATATGCCTGATACAGCAGCTTCTCTGCTTTGACCCAAAAATCTTCAGTGGCCTGTTGTCCTTCACCCTTTGTGTTTACTATAAGAGTATTCACAAGTTTCAGTATGTCTTTCTCGCAATGAATATAGGCGAAGGGATTGTAGTGCATCGACTTCTTGAAGTTGATCGTGTTGAGTACCTTGATCTCGTATCCGGCATCGTAAAGCATTTGGCCTACTTCGAGCAAAACCGTGCCTTTCGGATCCGTGACCACATATGAAGAATGGAGCTGCATCAGGTTCGGTTTCACAAAAAAACGGGTCTTACCGGAACCGGATCCACCGATTACCAGGATATTTTTATTCCTAGCATACTTTGGTCCCTTGGGCTTACCATTCATGATAAGTCCCTCAGTCTGGGTAAGGATCACGTTATTCTCCGGATCATTAAGATCCATGTACGGCTCGATATCTTTTGCATTGCCCCACCGGGCACTGCCGTATTCCTCACCTTTGCGAAACTTCTTAGCATTTTTACTCTTCATATACACCACCAGTCTCATTCCTGCCCCAAATACTGCTCCGAAGAGCAGATCCGCCAGATTAAAGCTTGGCAGGATATTCTCAAAAGCCGTTCCAAGATTGGAAAGACTTCCCATCAGCTTATTGAAAAAGTCTGGTGCTTCCGTCACACGGTACGCATATGCCATCTTGTTTCCGAAGTATCCAAAGAGCAGATAGGGGAACACCTTCAAAAGCAGCTTTGTGCCGCCTGCTTTGACGAACTTCTTTGCTACCAATGTCAGTGCCTGATCAACTGGATTACTCTTAACTGATTGCTTTTGCGCCGGTTTCTTTGCACCGCTTTTCGTTGGCTTTGGTTTGCCTTTACCGGTACTCTTTTTTGTGGCAGGCTTTTTTACTTCACTCATAAGCTCTGCCCCCTGTTCTTCTGTCTGGTCTTCTCCCTCTCGCGGTTCTTGTCCAATCCCATGGACAGATCGCGGAACTTCTTCAAAACCTGCTTAAACGGTGTGCGCTCCTTCTTCCGGTTATTGCTTGCAATAAACTCCTTAAACGCCATCGTCATCGCATCCTGATCCCTGCTCTTGAAGAATACGAAATACTTTGGTGGGTCGAGCGTCTTATCCTTTTTCACAGCGTAGTCTATATGATACTTTCTCGCCACGCGGTCGAAGGACTTGATATTACTTTCATCCACTTCAATATTCGTCGCCCCGGCATTCTGTTCCATCAGCTGTTTTAGTGACTGTTTCCCGTGCTTAAACTGATGAGACTTCTGCTTCTGTGCATCCAAGAACATCTTCATCGCCTTTGCCAGCACATTCGCAGTAAGCTTCCCTGTCCGGATTCCGAGGGATACGACCTTCTGATTTACTTCTTCATGCATCTGTTTCTCCTTTCCGGGCATAGCCCTTTATTTGTAGTGATGTCAGGGAGGCACCACCAGCCTGCGCAGATACCTCTTCATCTTTTATGATCTCCTCTCTGTTACTTTCTCTTCAAATCCTGCATCAGCAAGTCATAAGCTTCTACCACACCATGTCCGTCGCAAATATAGTCCATAAAAGTATGCATATCTACGGGGCCTTCATCAAAGCCAAACGGAACAAGCCATTTAAGGATATTCCTAAATGCATCAAGAAATCTCTGCTTCTCAAACGGATCCATGCTATATTCAAAAATCCTCTCTCTGTGTTCCCCGTGACAAGTCTCCCCAACCTTAATATCGATATCCCCGCTGGTAAACAACGAGACACACAGTTTCTGACCATATCGGGAAATCGAAATGTATCTGTTATAGTTTTTTATTGTTACCTGAACATTGGTAGATCGATGATGATCTTTGGATTCTTTAAGGATCTCCTTCATAACAAGTTCATAGCACTTCCCAATAAACTCTCTCTTGAAAGCTGCTTCCGTTTTTTCTACCGGTTTCTCCGTCTTTACTGCCATCTCTCTCCTCCTAACAATATTGATATTTGTGCATAAATTTTGGTTTCTCCTTCAAGAGTTCGTTACGCCACAGGATATCCCAGATCACGTCATCATCCACCGCATTAAGTTGTGCGAGAATCGGTATCATACGCTTTCCACCACCATTCCGCTTGAATCTGTGGCATATTTCACTCTCTGTCATTTCAAGCTGCAATCTTTCCTCCTTTCCACTTCTGGACCGACGGTCCTAAAGTTCCTTAAACGCAAAAAAGCGCGGATCCAAGATTTCTCCTAAACCCGCGCTTATCGCTGTTTCTTACAAATTACTTTATTTCAAAAAATAAATCGTATAGAGTTTTGCTTCAAATAATCCATCTACCGGATGCATATCATCCAAAAGCAGACACTGAAAAGGAACCGCCCTAACATCTGACAAATGATAGATCTGCCTATTGATATCCCCATCTATATAATATGGGACATCCCGGAATGCCAGATCTTTTCGATTCATAATGCTGAGCAGATATAATCCGTTTATGATATGCTTTCCCGAAAGAGGAAATGCATATGTTTCAGCTCCTTCATATACAAAACGATACCGATCAAGCTCAGCCTCCGGAAACGAAAAGAAACACGGAACTGTTTCCACGAAGGTTTTACCTTCATAAACCGGCTTAAGCCTTTTGGCATAGGTTATTGCGTTCAGGTAGTTGGCATTGCGCTCCATCACATTATTCCGCCTGTGGAAACTATCCCCGCGAAGAAGATGATTTTCGGTATAAACATTATTTCTCGTCATATCATTTGCCAGATTTTCATACTCTGCAATTCTCAAAAGATAAACGAGCACTTCCTTCAGCTTTGATTCCGATGTGATCTCCTGTAATGCATCAGGTCTGTAATCTATATGCTCAAAGGCCAGCGGCGCACTTCCTTTCTTTATCTCTTTTTCGATCATCCTTCTGATATCTCTTGTTGATTCCATGTTCTCTCCTTCCAACTTCTGGACCGACGGTCCTAAAGTATCTGAAATAAAAAAACGCAGGAGTAAGATCTCTCTTAGTCCTGCGCTATCGCTATGTATTATATTCAGTTATTTACGATCATCTGTAGGGTCTCGCTATCTTCCGGATCATTGGCTATCAGCATCCATAGTTGCAGATGAAAAATATCATCCTTATCTACAAAATCATAAAACCTTAAGTATCCAGGTTCCACGCCAAGAGCCATCGACAGCTTCACCAGACATTTCTCCTTTGGATGTCTATGGTTGTTTTCGTACTGATTTATTCTGACTCCTGCCTGCGCCGGATCGATACCGCATCTGATGCCAAGCTCTGCCTGTGTTAATCCCCTAAATTTACGTATAAATGCAATTCGACTACCCTGTGATAAATTCTTCAACTCCGTTATTTCCATCCGTCTCCTCCGATCCACTTCTGGACATCGTGTCCAAAAGTTAAAAAATTGCGGCTACAAGATTCTCTCATAACCGCCGAGTCGCTGTTTTCATATGCTTTTTGAGAAGCTTATTATTTCTCTCATATCTCGTTCTATATCAATATCTGCGTCTATCCCTATCATATCAAACGCAGTCTGGACCGCGAGGCTTAATACTTCATAGGATTTATTTTTCATAGTAAGACAGATACAGTTATCATACTCATTTGCACCGGGTTCTGAAATGCGAAATAACTTTATTCCAGCGTTCAGGCACAGCCAGTTCTTTGCATTCTCGCGTCTTACCAGACACTCTCTCACAAGGGGTCTTGAATAAATGATTGCTGCATTACAACGTGGAAAGAATGTATCAAGCATTACTCCAATCTTATCATCACTTTCAAGGATAATTCCTTCATCCGCTTTAACTGCATAATATGCTATTACTGCAGTCTTAAATGTCCTCTCTTCTTCAGCATTATGATATGGATATCTTTCCATGCGATCTCTGCGAATACATTCCGGACATATACTTCCTTTCACTCTGCTGTTTATCACCGCCTGCCATTCATGTCCGCATCGATTGCATTTCCACCATACTTTCTTTCTTGATTTTGACCGCGCCTGCGTTGGCTGTTGTTCGTTTTTCTCTGACCATTCAGTTGCAAGGTCCGGATGCTCTGTAGCAAAATCATTGATACCTGTAACAAGTTTTTCCCCTGAACAAACCGGACATCCATGACCATCCGTCCTATCCGCTATCCGAGCCTGCCACTCCTGTCTGCATTTACTGCATTCCCACCAAACGATACGATTTGCCTTTGCAGTCACCTCAGAAGGTTCAAGCGGATAATTACGTGCAGACCATTCTTTTGCTATCCTGGGATACAATGTTGCCAGATCATTCAATCCGTCCTGCACCTTATTTCCTGTGCAGTACGGACAACCGTGACCATGACCTCTGTTCTTTGCTGATGCAATCCATCTATGACCACAACTGCCCTTCCACATAATCATCTTATTCGAACCATATGAAACCTCATTCGGTGACAACTTGTTCTCTTTCGACCACTCCTTCACAAGCTCCGGATAGGTCTCTGCAAAAGATTTCATAAAGCGCCTTCCTTTCTACCAGACACCACCATACATATCATGGCGAACTTCAGAATCTACGGAAAAGTCCATCTCATCTTTCGCATTATAAAGAGTTGTTATCAGATAATTTCTGAGAGACCGTATCTCGGTAGTGTTCTTCTTAAGTCTGTCCAATACATGAGTAAGTGTCATATAATCCATCTTCAGTAATCTGCTCTTTACAACCTCATGTGGATATTTCCTTTTATTCACGACTTCATAACCATCAAGTGGTTCTGTTGTTGCGATGTCCGCAATAATGACAAGGATTCCATCGATTGTCTCCTTGTATCTGCTAAAAACAGGATCGTTTATCAGAACGTCATATTCTACCTGATCTTTAAGGATCTCAATATAGATATCCCTGTCTGTCTTGTCCTGTCTTGTCATCACCTTATGCTGTGGATTCTGCATAGTCACTTTGATAGGTTTTGACCAGTCAATACGATCCATCCAATCATCATCGTCAGAGTTATCCACATTCGCGCCCTGTAAAGACTTGACTTGACTGTATTCTCTGCTAGTAATCTCTGTTGTATTCTTTGTTGTATTCTCCTCTGTAATCTCTGAAGTATTCTCTGTATTTGTCCCCACATTCGCCGTAGGATGTCCTACATCGTTTTGTATGACCTGGTTACATTCCTGCGGGGGAGGTGATACATTTTTCTGCAAGGGGTCATACATTTTATTGTCGGGGGTCATACAAAATTTTGTACCACCCCCTGCAGAATCCGCTGTTTGAGCGGTTTGGGAGGATTTTTCAGTCTCGGATTTTGGTTCATACGACTCGCGCGATTCAATAAATTCATATTCCGAATAAGACTGATCTGTTGTGGGAGCATCAACATCATAATGCGAAATCTCCTCGATCCTGTCCGGAAATATTTCAATAAACATGACATTGAAGAGCTTTGTACCGTTCTTAAACTTTAAATCCCTGAACACCTTTCTGATAAGCCCAAGAGACTCCAGCCGGTCAAGTGCTGCCTTTACTGTGCGTTTTGATTCGCCGTATTTCACAGACAGTTCTTCATATGATTTTTGGAGCAGATCGCCCCGGAATTTTTTTCTCAGGCCGATCACACACCCTGATGATTCGTCCCTATCATCAACAGGACGATACCAGTACACAATCTCCGAAAGAAGAATGATAGCAAGGAGGTATGGTTTTCCATTATCGCGCAGAATCTCCTTATACCAGCTTTCGGGGATCACGTTTCCCGATATTCTTATTCTGTCCATTGCATCTACGGCAGCACAACCGCTGGAACGTATCCCCATGGTTACTGTCCTCCTTTGTCCTTCCATTCATCAAGAATTCTGATGATTTCTTCTTCTATTTCTTCCACAGACATTTCTTCCGGGAAGTACTTTGACAACTTCTCACCCTTAAAAGTTATTTTCCTTTGTTTTGGCTTTTCCTCAGTTAGTATTTCCGCCAGAAGGGCCTTAGTAAGCTCCTTGCTCTGCGAATAACCTTTGATCTTTTCTGCCTGTGCAGGTGAGATAACAACACCGGATGATCCTATTACCTCTTCAACCCATTTCTGCTCTTTTTCATTCAGAAAGGAAAGATTTACACCGGATACAATCGGCAGCTTCTTTTCATCGACATAGCCCAACAACACATCCGAAAGATTTGACAGAGAAATATATCTTTGAACCGTTTTCCCGCTCTCACCGGCGGCTTCTCCGATATTATCGAAACTGCTTCCGCCTTCACTTCCCTGATGCTTCATAATGTCGTATTTCATACGGTATGCATGAGCCTTTTCACTCGGAAGGATCTCCTCTCTTTGAAGATTCGTATCCACCATCGCTACTACGGCCTCATCATCGGTATAATTCCTTATCACAACCGGCATTGTTTCAAGTCCGGCTAATTCACAAGCACGTTTTCTCCTGTGCCCTGCGATGATCTCATAACCACCTTCCGGTCTTGGACGAACGACTCCAGGATTCAAAACTCCGTTTTGCTTTATACTCTCTACGGTTTCATCCATTTTTGCATCATCAAGTACCTTGAAAGGATGATCCTTAAAAGAATGGAGATCATTCAGTGGCACTTCAGTGATCGCTGTATCATCACCTCCAACGATATCCGCGAAGGAATTGATCTTAATCTTACCCGCTATACTTCTGCTCATCCTGCCAGCACCTCCTTCGTGAGAGATGTGTAAGCCTCAGCCACTTTTCCCTTGGGATCGTGGTCAAAAATGCTTACTCCGATAGCAGATATCTCTGCGGCACGAACTGATAGAGGAATGCTTTCCTTAAAAAACTTTATCTGATTTCCATATCCTTCCGTCAAAAGCTGCATGATCTCCTTGGCGTAATTTGTTCTGCCATCTACCATGGTCATCAGAATCCCTTCTATGGACAACTGCGGATTGATCTGACGCTTCACCTTTTGAATAGTCTTGATCAACTGCTCAAGTCCCTTGGCAGGAAGATATGCCGCCTGTACGGGTATCAAAACACTGTCTGCGGCTGCAAATGCATTAACTGTAACCATCCCCAGCGACGGCATGCAATCCGCCAAAATATAGTCGTACCGATCCCGAATCATACTGATATATTCTTTCAGGACCAACTCACGACTCATAACATTCACGAGTGAAACCTCAAGACCTGACAGCTCGATATTACTCGGCATCAGATCCACCCCTTCGGCATGATGTAAAATTCCCTCTTGCGGATCCACTGTCTCGTCGTTTATAATCTTCCCAAGAACCGTAGCAAGTGTGTATTCCAAGGCATCCGGTTCCTCATATCCAAGACTTGCAGTCAACGACCCTTGTGCGTCAGCATCTATCAGCAACACGCGCTTTCCGGCAGATGCAAGCCCTATTCCTAAATTAGCGGTGGTTGTGGTCTTACCCACACCACCTTTTTGATTTGCTATAGCTATAACTTTGCACATAAGCTTTCTCCTCTCGTGAACTATCTGTTCTGAGTTCTGTTGTGGTTAAAATTTTTCTTTTTTCTCTGATCATGCTTTTCAAACTTAAGATCTCTGAATGTAGCATGTTCTCTCAGAAGGGGCTGATTTTCATCTCTTCTTCTGTTATTCTTTTTGATCCCCGATCTGGACATCATTTCCAGGCCCTTTTCATGTGCTACCGCTTCCATTGCTCTTTTAATCTGATAGGAAGTGTCCGCAGTAACGCGAACCTCCACCTTATCTGACAGCGGTCTGTGTAGTTTTCTCATCTTCCGACTCCTCCTTGCTATTTATGGAATTCCTGCATATCGGAAGCTTATGTGCGTTACATATACATGAGCCAACCGCAATATCGCTGTTTTTGGCATCGCTTCGTCCTCCTTTCTACCGAATATCTTCTGGACACGATGTCCAAAAGATCACCACAACAAAGACAGGTACGAACAGATAAAAAAAGGACACTCTCTTCAGAAATCTCTTTCTTAGAAAGTGTCCTTAATCTTGCATTATTTGATTTTCTCAGTGGTCGCCAGTGCTGTAATCATGTACTATCATGCACCAGGCGTTGCTTATTTGTAGGACGGTTGTAGGACTTTTTTAAGCCTAAACCGCTGAAACCCTTGATTTTACTGCATTCCTTACGACAAAGATTTTAGAGTCGGGAAGAGGATAACCTCCTTGATGGCCTCGGAGTCGGTCAGCAGCATCACCAGACGGTCGATGCCGTAGCCGATACCGCCGGTAGGCGGCATACCGATCTCCAGAGCATTCAGGAAGTCTTCATCGGTGTGCTGTGCTTCCTCATCGCCCTGCTCGGACAGCAGATCCTGGGCGCGGAAGCGCTCTCTCTGGTCGATGGGATCATTTAACTCGGAGTAGGCGTTGCACATCTCACGGCCGTAGATATAGCACTCGAAACGCTCTACCAGGCTCGGATCCTCCGGCTTCTTCTTGGTCAGCGGAGAAATCTCAATGGGATGATCGGTGACGAAGGTCGGCTGGATCATCTTGTCCTCGCAGAACTCATCGAAGAACAGATTGATGATGTCGCCTCTCTTGTGGCGCTCCTCATATTCGATGTTGTGCTCGTCAGCAACCTTTTTCGCCTCTTCATCGGTGCGGATCTCGCCAAAGTCCACGCCGGCATATTCCTTCACCGCGTCAATCATGGTGATGCGGCGGAAGGGCTTTTCCATATCAATGACCGTACCGTTGTAGCTGAGTACTGCGCTGCCGCAGACGGTCTTTGCCAGATGGCGGAACATCTCCTCGGTCAGGTCCATCATGCCGTTGTAGTCGGTGTAGGCCTGATACAGCTCCATCAGGGTAAATTCCGGATTGTGTCTGGTATCCACGCCCTCATTGCGGAAGACGCGGCCGATCTCATAGACGCGCTCAAGGCCGCCCACGATCAGTCTCTTCAGGTAAAGCTCCAGAGAAATACGGAGCTTTCTGTCCTCATTCAGGGCATTGTAGTGGGTGATGAAGGGACGGGCTGCTGCACCGCCGGCATTCTCCACCAGCATGGGGGTTTCCACCTCCATGAAGCCCTTGTCATCCAGGAACCGGCGGATCTCACTGATGATGCGGGACCGCTTGATGAAGGTATCCTTCACTTCCGGATTCATGATGAGGTCCACATATCTCTGGCGGAAACGCATATCCGTGTTGGTAAGGCCGTGGTACTTCTCCGGAAGAATCTGCAGGCTCTTGGAGAGAAGAGTGATCTCCTCTGCGTGAACGGAGATTTCCCCGGTCTTGGTCTTGAACACATTGCCGCGGATACCGATGATGTCGCCGATATCGTACTTCTTGAAATCCTTGTAGGACTCTTCTCCTATGCTGTCTCTTGCCACATAGCACTGGATGTTGCCGGGCTTGTCCTGCACATTGCAGAAGGAAGCCTTACCCATGACGCGCTTGGACATCATGCGTCCGGCGATAGTCACCTCTTTGCCCTCCAGCTCATCAAAGTTCTCTTTGATGTCGGTGCTGTGAGCCGTCACGTCAAACTTCGTGATGACAAAAGGATCCTTGCCTGCTGCCTGCAGCTCCGCGAGCTTCTCGCGGCGGATCTTCAGGAGCTGGCCGATATCCTGCTCTGCGCCGTTCTGCTGGTTCTTCTGATTGTTCTGATTATTCTCCGCCATGGATTCTTCCCTTCCGCATTCAAGCCTTGTCTGTCTGTGTATTACTGTACTCTCTTGATCTCGAGAATCTTGTACTGAATCGTGCCGGCCTGGGTCTCCACATCCACAACTTCTCCGGCTGTTCTTCCCATAAGGGCGCGGCCGACCGGGGATTCATTGGAAATCTTGTTCTCCAGGCTGTTTGCCTCGGTGGAACCCACGATGCGGAATTCCATCTCCTCATCCTCGTCCAGGTCGATCACGTGCACCTGGCATCCGATGTTGATGGTGTCCAGATTTACCTCGTCCTCATCCACGACCTCCACATTCTTCAGAAGCTTCTCCAGCTCCTCGATGCGGGCCTCGATGTCGCGCTGCTCGTCCTTTGCAGCGTCATACTCTGCGTTTTCGGAAAGATCGCCCTGCTCTCTGGCTTCCTTGATCTTCTCCGCGATTTCCCGGCGCTTGTTGACCTTCAGGTCATCCAGCTCTTCCTGGTACTTCTTCGCGCCGGCATAGGTAAGGATGTTTTTCTTCGACATAGTTTCCTGCTCTCCTCTGTTTACTGTTTCAATAGGTATCTGCGCCAGCTCCTGTCGCAATCGCCATGCTGACAGCGAGCATCCTTTGGACGCCATGCCGATAGTGCATCCGTTCTCCCGTGAGCAAGCTCCCGGAGAACGCCTTCCCTGCCGTGTGCGCATGTCGCCTTGCTACGCGCAGAAGGGCAGGCGTTCGGTCACCCGGATGCCTGCCTCAATTCGTATGTCTTCATATCGTCGAATTATACTCAAAAACCCCCGCGTTGTCAAGCAGAGTGCGAAGGTCGTCGAGGGTTTCTGCCTGATTGATGTCATTTCGGAGTCCGGACGCGTGGGGAAGTCCCGCCGTGTACCAGGCCACGTGCTTCCGCATCTCCCGCATGGCCACGTATTCGCCCTTTTCTTCGGTCATCATCCGGGCGTGCCGCTCGATCATCTGCCGGATTTCCTGCCGGGAAGGGCCGGGCAGAAGCTCTCCGGTCTCCAGGTAATGGATGGTCCGGGAGAAGAGCCAGGGATTGCCTTTGGCGCCGCGCCCGATCATCACCCCGTCGCAGCCCGTCTCGTCGATCATCCGCTTTGCGTCCTCCGGAGTGAAGATATCTCCATTTCCCCATACCGGAACGGAGACGGCCTCTTTTACCTGCCGGATAATGTCCCAGTCCGCCTTTCCCTGATAGAACTGGGACCGGGTTCTGCCGTGGACCGCCATGGCCGCCACGCCGGCATCCTCCGCCATCTTTGCAAATTCCACGGCGTTTACGGAATTCAGGTCAAAGCCCTTGCGGAATTTCACCGTCACCGGTTTGTGAAGCTTCTTCACCATGGTGCTGAGAATCCGGTGGGCCAGCTGCGGGTCCTTCATGAGAGCAGAGCCCTCGTGGTTATTGACCACCTTGGGCACCGGACATCCCATATTCACGTCAATCATGGCAAAGGGCCGCTCCTCCAGCCGGAGGGCCATGTCCGCCATGATGTCCGGGTCCGAACCGAAGACCTGGACCGCCAGGGGCGCATCCTCTTCACAGGTTGTAAGGAGCTCATCCGTGTTTTTACTGCCGTAAAAAAGCGCCTTGGCGCTCACCATCTCGGTGCATGCCAGGGCACATCCCTGTTCCCGGCAGAGAAGCCGGTAAGACAAATCCGTGACGCCGGCCATGGGGGCCAGCGCCACGTTATTCTTCAGTGTGACATTTCCTATTTTCAGCTGCATGTATCCTCGTCTTACTCTGTTTTCTTCAGCACCATCAGCCTGTAATAGGTCTCCAGCGCCTCCAGCAGTTCTCTCTTGTCCTTCCGGTACTGCCGCACCTTCAGGCCGCTTCCGATCTCATCGAAGAGATAATCCTCCTCCGACGCCTCCACCCGGAATTCCAGATTTCCCTCCGGGGTGAATTCCATCAGAAAGACTCCCCCGATATCCTCCGTGAACAGCACGCACATGACCTGCAGCTCATCCTTCACGCTCTGGGGGAGGTTTCCGAACTGTTCATTGAAATAATACTTCTCCGTATAGGAGTTGGCGCCGCAGAGCACCGTATTCTGACTGTTCTTCTCTTTCGGCATCTGTCTCCTGTGTCCTCTAATAATTCTTTGATTACCGTATCATCAGGCGGCTCATGGCATAATACTCCTCCGGAAGGTCCTTCTTCATGGCCAGGGCCTCCTGGATGTCATAATCCACATACTTTCCGTCCTTGTAAGCCACTACGCGGTTGGACTTGCCTTCCATCAGCAGCTGCACCGCCTTCGCGCCCATGATGGAGGCGTATACGCGGTCTGTGCAGGTGGGAGAACCGCCGCGCTGCATGTAGCCCAGAATGGTCGCGCGGGTCGTGATGCCCGTGGCTGCCTCGATCCGGCGCGCCATGGATGCGGAATGTCCGACGCCCTCGGCATTGACAATAATATGATGCTTCTTGCCGCGCTTTCTGCTCTCGATGATGTTATTGATCAGTACCTGCTCGTCCCCGTCATACTTCTCCGGCAGGAGAATCTCCTCCGCGCCGTTGGCAATGCCGCACCAGAGGGCGATATAGCCGGCATGACGCCCCATAACCTCGATGATGCTGCAGCGCTCATGGCTGGTGGATGTATCACGGACCTTATCGATGGCTTCCATGGCTGTATTGATCGCCGTATCGAAGCCGATGGTATAGTCGGTGCAGGCGATATCCAGATCGATGGTTCCCGGAACGCCGATGGTGTTGACGCCTAAGGCCGCCAGCTTTCCCGCACCGCGGTAGGATCCGTCGCCGCCGATGACGACAATGCCGTCAATACCGTGCTTTCTGCAGATCTCCGCGCCACGCTGCTGTCCCTCCGGGGTCACGAATTCAGGACATCTGGCCGTATACAGGATGGTGCCGCCGCGGGCGATGATATCCGCCACGCTCAGGCCGTTCATGTCCACAATCTCTTCCTGAAGCAGTCCCGCGTATCCGCGCATAATTCCCTTGACCTTCAGGCCGCTGTTGATAGCCGTGCGAACCACCGCACGGATGCAGGCATTCATGCCCGGCGCATCTCCGCCGCTGGTCAGAACACCGATCGTTTTCACTTTCTTTGCTGCCATACTGTCCTCCTTATAACTGCTTCATGATTTCAAACGGGCCGGATCGGCCGCTGCTGTCTGCAGATCTCCGGCGCCGATCTCTCTTCATTCTAGAACAATCGGTCCCGGTTGTAAAGAAATTCCGCCCGTTTCCAGACGATCTTGACATTTCCGTCCCCCAGGCGTGCTCTGAGCGCGTCCAGAAGCTTTTCATCGGCCTTCACACACTGGCTCTTCGGAAGAACCTTCTTTGCCCGTTCCTTTTTCAGGTAAATGACAACGCTGTCCTGTCCGTCCGAATACTTAAGCGTTTCCGCAAGCCAGGACTCCGCTGCCCTGTACCGGTCCATATCCGTAAACTGAAGCCACAGCTCCGCGGGCACCTCCTCAAAGGGAAGAATCCGCTCGGCAATGAGCTTCCCCACCGGCTCGTCACCCAAAGAAACCCGGCCCCGCATGAACACCTTGGCATCGGTATTCAGGATGCCCCTATGCTTTTCATAATCCTTCGGGAATACCAGAACCTCCACGCTGCCGGCCATATCCTCCAGGGTGACAAAGGCCATCACCTGGTTGGATCTTGTGGTTTTGATGGTCTTCTGGGTGATCATGCCTCCCAGCACCACTCTTGCCCCGTCCTCCACAGCGGCGCGGCCGGTCTCCTCATCCACCACGAAATCCGTGGTTTTGGCGGATACATTTTTCTGCCAGAGTCCCTCATAGGCCTCCAGGGGATGACCGCTGACGTAGACGCCCAGAGTCTCCTTTTCAAAGGCGAGAAGCTCTTCCTTGCTGTACTCTCCCACATTCGGGAAGCTGACCCGGAAGTTCTTCTTTTCGTCCTCATCCACGATGTCGAACATGCTGATCTGTCCGGCCATCGTATTCTTCTTTTCCTTATTTTTCTGATCCAGCAGGTCGCCGGAAACCAGGTACTTCTGTTTTCGGGTGCCCGGCATGCTATCCATGGCCCCGGACTTGATGAAGCTCTCGATGGTCCGGCGGTTGACTTCCTTGCCGGCCATCCGGTCCACGAAGTCCTCCAGCGTCCGGTAGGGCCCATTCTGCTGCCGCTCCCGGATGATGGACTCCACAACGGAATATCCCACGCTCCGGATGGCGGACAGGCCATAGCGGATCTTGTCCCCCGCCGCGGAGAATCCGGATTCGCCCTCGTTGATATCCGGCGGCAGAATCCCGATGCCCATCTGCCGGCAGGTCATGATATACTCGGAAACCTTGGTGCTGTTGTCCCGCACCGAGGTCATGAGGGCCGCCATGAACTCCACCGGATAATAATACTTCAGCCAGGCCGTCTGGTAGGATACCACCGCATAGGCCGCCGCATGGGACTTGTTGAAGGCGTACTTGGCGAAATCGATCATCTCGTCATAGATATGGTTTGCCACCGCCTCCGGAATGCCGTTGGCGATGCAGCCATTTACCCCCTGCTCGGGATTGCCGTAGACGAAGTTCTTCCGCTCCTCCTCCATGACCTTGCCCTTTTTCTTGGACATGGCCCGGCGCACCAGGTCGCTCCGGCCCCAGGTATAGCCCGCCAGATCTCTTACAATCTGCATGACCTGCTCCTGGTAGACGATGCACCCGTAGGTGGGCCGGAGAATCGGCTCTAACTGCGGGCAGTCATAGGTGATGGAGGACCGGTCATTCTTTCCCTTCAGGTACTTGGGGATAAAGTCCATCGGGCCCGGACGGTAGAGGGAAATGCCTGCGATCAGGTCTTCCAATCCCTCCGGCTTCAGTTCCTTCATGAACCCCTTCATGCCCGAGCTTTCCAGCTGGAACACCCCGTCATCCTTTCCGGTGCCGATGTAATCCAGAACCTTTTTGTCATTGTAATCGATGGCGTCGATGTCGATGGTTTTGCCCGAACTCTTTTCCGCCAGCCGGACCGCATCCTGAATGACCGTCAGGGTCCGGAGGCCTAAGA
>Ga0256404_1004612_pt1 | contig 25715 bp, 21 predicted proteins | sample RumenRJG_01DNA_FD_185990 | JGI IMG/M metagenome (GOLD analysis project Ga0256404, IMG submission 185990) | Bovine rumen microbial communities from Lethbridge, Alberta, Canada - RJG_01 | ecosystem: Host-associated > Mammals > Digestive system > Stomach > Rumen | place: Canada: Alberta | collected...
AGTATTCTTCATTTTCCTGACGCGTCAATCCTTTCATGAAAATCACCTCCAGGTTTCTGATTGATAATCACAATCAGTCTACCCAGAGGTGCTCTTCATTTCAGTTCACCTTGTATTAGACGCTTACTAAGTACCAGAGAAAGTCGAGAAATTATTAAAAAAATCGTCATTTGCAGCAGAGTGGTGACTGTCGGCTTATTCAGCGGAGATTTTTGATATTGCACCTCTATATTTCACAACACTAAGGCGAGGAAGCCCGTCACTTCAGTGATCGGGAGGAATCGCCTTAGTGTTGTGAGGTGGAATCTGAAAGAAGGTAAGCGTCTAATAGAAGGTGAATTTTTCTTACTGCCATAATTGATTTCTCCTCGCATCATTGAATCTATTCAGATCCGCTGCCATGCTCGCACCTTCATCCAGAAGATTCATCCTACCAACTTTCGGCTGTCTTATGAATCAGAAGATCGTTTCTTTGCCAAGCAGGAAATCCAGTACATTGATATGACGAATGCCATTTTCATCCGTAAATGACGCCGGAATATCCCGACGCATGACGATTTTCTCAAAAAAATCATTCGTCAGTCGCAGAGAGTCCAGTTCACTAGTTGTCTTTTCCGTGTGAGACATTTCATAGGCTGATTGGATATATACCTTTTTGTCTCCTTGATTGACAACAAAATCAATTTCTTTTTGCACCTTCTGATCTTTTCGCCTGTCGAGGACGACACCAACATCAACGGAATATCCCTGCATAATCAGCTCATTGTACAGGATGTTTTCCATGATATGACCAGGATCAAATTGTCGGAAATTGACTCGCGCATTACGGAGTCCGATATCTGTGTAATAATATTTGTTCGGATACTGAAAATATCGTTTCCCCTTGATATCCCAGCGTTTTGCTTCGCTGATCAGGAAAGCATTCTTCAGGTATTCCAGGTAACTTGAAACAGTTTTTGGGGTGATGTTTGCTTTTTTTGTACTGTTCAGTGTGTTTGCAATATTGGTGGGATTTGTCAGGGAACTGACAGATGACGCAAGAAAGTCCAGGATATCAGAAAGTACATCAGGACGTTCAATTCCCTCGCGCTCAACAATATCCTTGATATATACCTCATTAAACAGCTGTGCCAGATAGTCTTTTTGCTGTCGGTCTTCCTTCAGATTCAGAAGGTAAGGCATCCCACCAAAAAGCATATAGCGGTCAAATGCATCTCTTTTATCTCCACCCACAGCGGCAAAAAATTCCCTAAAAGAAAGAGGATATACATGGATCTGCGAAGAGCGACCGCGAAATTCTGTCACGATGTCGCTTGACAGCATCCTTGAATTGCTTCCTGTGACATACACATCAAGATTTTTGTATCCTCGCAGCTCATTCAGCATGTCATAGATCGTTACCTTTTCGCCCGGCAGATCCGGATCCGGAACGGAAACAGACAGCTGAATTTCATCAATAAAGAGATAGTACTCTTGTGCACTGTTTTGTATCTTTGCCTCGACCATACTGCTGAGTGCAATCGGACTGCGGTATTTTACATCTTTGCGTTTATCAAGTTCGATTGTAATGATGTTCTCAGCACTCGTCCCCTGTGACAGCAGATAGTCACGAAACAGTTCGAATAAAAGAACGGACTTTCCGCACCGCCGGATCCCGGTAATCACTTTGATCTGGCCATCCCACATATAGGAAACAAGTTGGTGAAGATAAAGTTCACGTTGTATCATCGGCACCTCCTGATATTACGTACTTAGGACGTAAGCGGCTTAAGTACGTAATTCAAGTATAGCCCGTTGAGCTCTGTAGTTCAACGCGAAAATACGTACTTGGGACGTAAGCGGCATAAGTATTCCATAACTATTTACCAATAGATTCCAATAATCTTCGCCAAGGTGATCATTTCTCTGCTAAATGGAAAATATGCAAAAAATCGTCATTTGCAGCAGGGTGGTGACTGCAGGCTTACTCAGCGGAGATTTTAGACATTGCACCTCTATATTTCACCACATGTGGCGAAACTATGGCCTGTCTTATAAAAAAGAGCAACCATCTCATATCGATTGCGCGGTTCTGATCCAACAAACCGGATTAGGTTCATCCAGCCCTGGAGATTATCATGGTCATATCTGCCATGTGCTCTCTTGCATCGCTTGACAAATGAATGAAGATTGTTGATCGGATCCAGCGGTTTATCTTTATCAGAAAGTCCTTTTGTCTCATTAGAGCTTCCTGTTGTTCCTTTGCCGGTCAGGAAAAATATAGCCAATTTCCGGGTATCCGATCAAGATTTTCCACCCTGCTGCAAATGACGATTTTTATTAAATTTCATTATTATTCCGCTGCTTTTTTCTTTAGTCTTCTCCCGAAAAAGGTCCCAAAATTCCGGATTTCAGGAAAAGACCGAGATATAGAAGAGTCTATTCTTAAGCAAAGAGGACCCCGCCCATAGGAGCTATATAGACTCTTTACGCATGGGCGGGCGATGAATTTGCCAAAAGACAATGCAGAAACATCAGTTTCCCTGATTCTGAATATAATGTTTTATCACCTCTTCGTTTGCGGCTCCTACGGTCGAAACAAAGTAGCTCCGGGACCAGAAGAGGTGTTTTTCTTTGTCCCAAAATGTTTTTGCCACTTCATCCGGAAGGTCGCGCCATACAAAACGTGCACTTCTTGTTTTCAGCACATTTGCAATCTCAAGCGGAGAGAGTTCCGGGCCGCATGTAATGAGCAGATGCACATGGTCGGGCTCTCCGTTAAGCTCGTTCAGAATGACGTTCTTTTCTTCCAGGGTCTTGCGAATCGTGCTGTACACATGATCTTTGACAGCCCCTGTCAATGCAGGCGCTCTGAACTTTGTGACGAAGATCATATGATACTGCAATAAGAAACATGAGTGATTGTTTGTATAGTATCCATCCTTTGTCAATTTGCGCATAAATAAGCTCCTTTTTGTGTCTTCAACACTTGTACACCTATACTAATTAAAATATAATATAAGCAGCACAGATAAGCAATAGAAAGGAGACTACATCCATATATGGCAAAGATGTATTCTGTCAGTCAGTATGTCATAAGTGATGATCAGAAAGATCTCTTTTCATGGTGCGATATCATGTGCCGGAAAGCAAAGCTTCTTTCTAATGCTGCGACGTTTCGTCTGCGGCAGCACTATACGGCCTATGGCAAAGAAGAGGCTGATCTTCAACCCGCACAGCTTGAAGTAGAGGAAGAGATCCGCAGAACAATTGCCTCAACGGGAATGACGGCACCTGGAAGACAGATTGGTTATGCCTTCCTGGAAAAGCTGATGCGTGTCAACCAGAATTCCGACTTCTTTGGCGGTCTGCCTATGCAGGCGGCACAGCATGTGCTGAAAATGCGGACTGGTGACTTTGCAAGCTGGGCTGCTGCATGCAGGTCTTATCAGAAGAATCCGTCTCTGTTTACTGGGAGACCGAAGATGCCGCATTATGTCAAGGGGGATCTGACAACAGTATGCTTCACAAACCAGGACTGCCGGATGAACTATAAGGATGGAACTCCGTATCTGAAGCTACCGATGACGGATGCCGTTGTTCTGCTGGGCAGAGTACCTTCGCAAGGCAGAATGAAAGAGGTTAAAGTTGTTCCGTTTTATGAGAAGTTCCGCATTATTGTTACGTTTGAAGAGCTTGCAAATAGAGCCCTTCCGCAGGGCACACATGCTGGTGCTGTTGATCTTGGAATCGATAATATCGCAGCTTTCGTAAGTAATGATGGTTCGCCATCAATTCTGTACAAGGGCGGTTATCTGAAATCCAGAAATCAGTGGTACAACAAGCAGATGGGAGCCTGCAGGAGCACTCTTATGGGAGGTCACGATCCGAAAGCCTATCGATGCCCGACAACCAAAATGATGCAGAGCCTTGGCAGAAACCGTGCGCTCCAGATGCGTGATGAACTTCATAAGGTCAGCTCTGACATCATCAGGCACTGCAGGATTCGGCATATCCGGTATCTGGTGATCGGGAGAAACAAACTCTGGAAGCAGAAAACCGACATGTCAAAGCAGTCCAACCAGAACTTTGTACAGATTCCGCTGTACAGTCTGATCCGCATGATTCGGTATAAAGCGGAACGGGCCGGCATCGTCGTCATTGAACAGGAGGAATCCTATACTTCCAAAGCGAGCTTTCTGGATAAGGACGATATTCCTGTATATGGGAAGAATGATGCCAATGTGTCCTTCAGCGGAGAACGTATCAAGCGAGGACTGTATCGTTCAAAAAACGGCACTGTCATCAATGCCGATCTGAACGGCGCAGCCAATATTCTAAGAAAGGCAATGCCCTTTGCCTTCGCAGGAATTACCGATTTCAGCTTCCTGCAGAATATCAGGGTCATGAATTTCAAGGATTTTCATGACTGCATGGCATAACAGCCAGCAGACAAGTAGTCTCGTCAAAGGGATAGCGGGTTCGTGACGGCCCCTGATAGGAGGCGTTCTCTGTATTGGTGCTTTGTAGAATTACAAAACTTCCAGTTCAGAGAGGGCAGCACCGTCTTAAGAAGCTCCATCCATATTGTTTCTCAAATATGGGTGGAGTGAGTCACCGACGTTAAAGAAAAGACACTGAGCTTTGTAGTCTTTCAGAATTGATGGCTTGCTGCGACCACATCATTTTCAGAAGTGTCTCCAAATAAGTGCTCCCTCTATGTGTTTCAGATTTTAGATTGAACGCAGAGTTTTACTTCTTCGCGGTGACTTTCTTCCTGCGCCGATCAACTTTCTCGCCGCCTTCAGCAGAAAGCTTCTCAGCTTTCTTAGCTTCTTTCCTTGCTTCCCGGAGAGCAACCTTGCGAAGGGTTTCTCCGACGTCATCTTGTGTTTTCAGCCAGGTCAGAATCTCCTTATCTTCCTGGGCCCTGCGCTGGTCTGATTTGCTGGAATGCTGTGCGCGGACAATCTTTCGAATGGATTCGGAGATGTTCTTCTGCTTGTTCAGCCAATCAATGACATCAGCATCTTCGTCATATCTGAAGCGGATCATGAATGCGCGGTAATGTTCATCAACGTATTGTTTCTGATACTGTTTTCTGAGTTCTTCTGAATTCTTTCTCTTCGGTCTAGACATCTCAACTGCCACCCTTAACTGAAACTGACCCTATTCTATCATGGCTCTATCGTTCCTGAAACATTCCCGAAGAAGGTGCGAAGCATGCAGTTGCCCTTTGCTGAAGCAGCATTCATCATTTTTCTTATGTTCTGCTTTCGCAATCGTCCTGGCTTCTCGTCATTCTTCCCTGGTACTTGGAAACCGTCTCCCCTTTGCAAGCGAAAGCTGCCGCTTGCTTGCCGCAATGTCGCGCACGGCCTCATTCTTCCGCTTCTCATCCGCCTGAACTCCATTCACCGCAAGATGCTGGAGGTATCCGGTCACTGGCATGTGGATGTATCCTGCGACGGACTTTGCCCGCTCGTAGTCCTTCGGCGAAAGCCAGATGTACACCTTCTTTCCTGTGCCCTTTGCGTCGGAGGAAGGATGCCTGATCCAGCTGTCACTCCCAGCGCGGCTTCCATGCCAGCCATAGGTCGGAATGCTGACAGGTTCCCTGCGGAGCTGGTCCTCCTCTGTCTCCTCATGGTCAAACCGATGCGCATCCTTTGCGGCTTCATGAATCCTTTGCTGTTCGATGCGGCAGGCTTCAATGATCCGCTCCACTTCATTCAGATCATCGATCTTCCCTGCATCCAGCATTGAAAGCTCGCGGAAGGAGAACCGGAATTCTCCTGTTCCCCCGCGCTTTTCCCATGCCTGCTTCAGCGCAGAAACCTTGCGCAGTTCTTCTTTGCTCAAAGCAACCGGGATGTTTGCGGATCCTTTTTCGCGGAAGATCCAGCGGCAGTGCTCCGGATCGAGAGGAGCGTCCAGGGAAAGGAAGCGGCATTTCTTCCGGATCGCATGCGCAGCCGCATCCGCCATCCAGTCATGGCAGAGGATCACGTAATCCCCGGCGCCATGTTCCTGGACTGCATAGATCTGGGCAAGCTGGCGGACTTCAAAGAACGGCATATAGATCACCGGCGAAGGGTGAGCATAGCTTCCTTCTCCGACCATCATCTGGCCATAGGAACCAAGAAGTCCATAGGTCGGCCCGCTGACCCCGAGTTTCGCAAGCACTTCTTTTGAAGCCGCCTGATAGCCGGAGTGGCCGACTGCAAGGATGTCCTTCAGGGTGTCCACGCCGGGGTGAGAGGTCGGCACGACATAGACGCGGGTGAAGAGATCCGTGCCTGCGGTCAGAAGCGACTTCGTGATGCTGCGGGTGTTCTCGGATTTTGCCCGGGCTTTCTCCACCAGACCTTCATCGATCACCCCGTTCTCCAGAATGCGGGCTTCGTTCACCTTCACGGTTCCGTTCGTCACGCCCATCGTCATCGCGTAGGCCATCGCTTCTGTGTCGGAAAGATACACCGCGGAAACCTTGTCCTTTGCGCCAGGATCATGGGCGAAGAACAGGCGTGCCAGCTGATCCTTCAGGACGCTCTCGAAACCGAGCTTTCCGGAAAGCGTGAGGAACCGGTTGTCACCCGGCGTTCCCATATAGAACATCACGACCGCTTCAGGAGAAATGTAGACGCCAAGGCATCGCGTTCCGCGGAAGGTGTCGGAACCGGTCATCGCAAAATCATGATCGGGGTCATCATGCATGGAGTTTCTTGCAAAGCCGTCCGAGGGGATCGCATAGACCCCGGAAGCAACCTGATCCACAAAGCGTGCGACTTCCCGTGTGGAGTAGAAGAACCCGGAGAGGTCATTCCGTGTGTTTTCCCACGGATGCTTCTTCCAGAGTGCTTCGCCATCTTCTCTGCTCCAGCCGTCATAGCGGAGATTCTGCGGGTGATCGCTGTCATAGCCGTTTGCGGAAGCGTGAACCCAGGGAAGACATCCCCAGAGATCATAGAGCTCAGGCTTGTCAAACGGGAAGACATGCACGCCTGTGACAAGCATGACCGCCTCCAGACGGGAGAGCTTCAGCTGGCGGACGTAGGCATCAAACCCGGAGCGGGAGAAGCGGTGCTCCTTTTCGCGATAGAAGTTCTGATAGTATTCCTCACCCGGCGGCATCAGGGAAAGATCCTGGAACCTGCCGGTGTTTTCAATCAGCCAGACGAGGCCTTTCCGGGTAAGATGCGCCACGAGATAAGGATTGCGGACGTCGGAAGGATCGGCCGGAGCGATCCAGTTGCGCATGCTGGCACGGTCGGGCTCTGAGGGATCCGCCGGGGTGAGCAGTTCCAGAAGCCCATCCTTCAGGAGATTCCGATAGGTTTTGCTGACATCCTGACGATGAACGGAAAGCGTGCTCCCAACCAGGCGGAGATCTTTCACCCAGCAGCGATTCACTTCAAAAAGATAATGCATCATCAGGAATGCACGTGCACCTAAGTGCGCACGCGAATATGCCTGCTTCTCTGACTCTGACTTCAAACGGGACATGTCGTATGTTCCTCCTTCCTTACTGACGGTCTGCAGAACTAGCTGCTTTGATGCTTGCTGGCGCCGTATCTTATGCCTGGTGTATTTCGATTCTGCGCTTATATACGTTCACCGCGTACTAAGATAGTTCTGCTTTAAACTCAGTCTTCCATAATATTCTCTTGTTTGTTTGCTCCGGAGAGATGAGCGCATGCAGTGCTCTTATCGCGATAATTTTCATTTCATGATATTTTATTCCATCGGGGAGGCGAGCAATATGGATAAAGTAAGCACAAGTATCATTCTCGATGAGAATTTGCTGAAAGCCAGTGAAGAACTTTACTCTGATCTCGGAATGGATCTATCTACCGCTGTAACGATTTTCCTGAAGCAGTCGTTGCGGGTTCAGGGCCTTCCCTTTCCTGTAAGCAGAGTAAATCCTAATGCAGAAACGATGGCTGCGATGAATGAGTATTACGAAATGAAGGCACATCCCGAGAAATATAAGCGCTATTCTTCTTTTCGCGATGCAATGGAAGAAACTCTAGATTCTGACACTCCCACAGCTAATAATCCTAAGATTCATTAGAGGAATGATTGCTTATGCGATCTTTATTTACGTTTTCTTGCAATATTGCACGCTTTTTTATGTTCACATTAACAAGCGTGATTTTCTATATGTGCTGCCTGACATATTTCGATTCTGCTCTTAAATGCGTTCATACTGCTCTTCCCTTAGAAACACTGCTCCATCCTCCTATTCCATGCTTTCTCATTACCTGGCAATCCAGTGGTTCATAAAAGTCCGTATAACTTCCGGAATATTCAGATTGAGAAAGGGACATGCGAGCAGTTTGTACCTGTTCTTCTCAGATGTCCCCTTTTCCTTTATGCTCTAATGAGCTTAGATCCAGGTCATCGATTGAAACTTCTCGGAGGGGATCAGCTGAAACTCCGTGCCGATCCTGTCGCCCTCAGGTGCCTCCAGCGTTCGGACACCGAAGAACACCAGGCACTTCACATTGTCCGTCCGTATGATCGTCCGCATGATCGCATTGATCACAGCGCCGTCCTCATTGCAGTTATCCATGACCGTCCGCGTGATCTTTCTGACCCAGCGGGTCTCGATCAGAGCAAAGCGGTGAGGAGCTTCTGAGGCAAGATCGATCTGATTTTCATATTCATAGGCAAGGATTGCGGAGCTCACTGCTTCGGCTGCGTTTGTCCCATTTCGTGCTGTCGTCATCGGCGTGAACACAGAAAGGATCCCGTCCTCGAAATCGACGTCAACCTTGATCCCGTGGCTGCTCAGGACAGCGGGCTCAGCCATGGAAGAATCGTGATCTGCTCTCCAGCACTCCCGCAGAAGATCGTTCATCCGTTCCGTGCGGGTGATTGCCCGGGATAGCACGCTCTGAGTCAGTGCACCTTCCGGCAGGCTTTCGATTCTTCTTACATCATGAGCGATCGCATCCGAAAGCGTCTGCACCTCCCGCAGTGCGCCTTCGCGAAGGTCTACCATTCTCTCTTCAGAATCCATAATCCTTCCACATCTCCTCTTCACTTCGTTTTTCAAGAATCCGATAGCCGCTTTCTGATTTCTCATTCAGCATGCAGATGTAGCGGAAGCCGATGAACGGCACCTGGGACACGCAGCGGGGATCCTCGATCACTGCGATCCGGCGGATATGAGAAGCGGTCTCTTCCTTCTCAACGCATGGGATATTCTTCAGCAGCTGCGCCATCGTAAACTCCTCCCCTTTCGGAATCTTCGTGATCTGAAAGAGCAGAGACGGCTGATTCTCTTTCGGCGGCATGATGAACTGGATGTACCAGTGCCCGGCGGAAATCTCGAAGTCTCGGCTCAGCGGCATCATGTCTGCGGCAATCACCATGCAGTCAGCGATGGCCCGATCCCGCTCGTCTTCTATCTCCAGGACACCGGCAGGAATCCGTTCCTTTGAGCCGGAGCGAAGAAGCGAGAACTCCCGGTCTCCGGTGATGCGCTTGTAGCATCCTTTGGTGATCAGCCATCCATCTTCTGAGATGAGAACGCCGCCATGGTACTGGAGTGCCTCGATCATCATGTCGGCGTAATGCCCTGACATTTCCTCAAACGTGCGGCAGAGACTGATTCGCATCGATGCTCTGCGCAGTACTCCGGTCCGATAGAGAATCCGCTGTTCAAAGTCCAGATATGGTTCAATATCGCTCAGCATGCTGTCCTCCTTTCCAGGCACTGAGACTTGCCTGAGCTTTTTTGATTCAGATGGTTCAGAGTCTCTTTCTCTTCTGATTTGAACAGAGATTCCGCAGCGTCTTCTTCGAGAGTCATCTCGGCTTCCTCAAAGACCGGAATATCCCGGATGCTTTCCATGCTGTCTGCCAGCTCTTCTTTTCGAAGAAGCAGCGGAATCTCGTCTGCTGAGAACAGCGGAATCCATTTCTGTTCCTGCCTTTCAGCTGACGCGGAAGCTCTCTGTTCTCTTTCCTGCATTTCTTTTTCCGCGAGGATCATCCGGAGATCGTCCTGCGCATTGGTGATCAGGAAATGTTCCGTCCGCGAAGCCTGGAAGCGGATCTGCAGGCGGATCCCTCCGGTCAGAAGCAGCGCATTTCCGCGCTCCAGCCCGGTGATCAGACGTGTATCTTCTGCGGAGAGGTTCAGAAGCTCCTGAACCGTGATGCTGTCGGAAGGCTCCGTGCGCATCAGAATCTTCGTCGCGCAGTTTCCGATCAGGGCCATGCCGTACTTTCCGTTTTCAACTGCAAGGATGTCCCGCAGCTGCTGGGTGGAGACGACATAGGAGCCGTGGTACGATCGGATGGTCTTCGAGATCTTCATCGCGTATTCCGCACACACCGGATCCTGCAGAAGAGTCCATGCTTCATCCATCATCAGCGCACAGTCCTGGAACCGATCTTCCCTCACCTTTGCCCAGGCGAAATCCAGGGCGATGTAAAGACCGACCTTCAGGAGCTCAGCCTTCATCTTTTCCAGGCCGAACACAATGAATTCGTTCTGAAGGTCAACATTGGTTTCGCCATTGAAGCTTCTGCCTGAGCCGGTCGTGAAGAACGAGAGAATCCCTGCCATGCGGCGCGTGTCCGGGGACTCTTTCAGCACTCTGACAAGATCTCCGACGATCGGCATCCGGCGGAATCGCTTCCTCTCAGGATCCTCAGGGTCAATCAGCGATCGATTGTCCTCGGTGATTCCGAATGATGCGTAGACTTTCATCAGTGCGTTATCCAGAAGCTGGCGTTCCTCGATCGTCATGTCGGTGATCAGAAGCGAGAAGAAATTCTTCAGCGTGTCGATTTTCTCAGCAAGCCTGGATCCTTCCGCCTCCGCAGAACCGTTCACGATTCCGGAACTGATTTCTGCACGCTCATCCTTCGGCCGGATTTCCATGATGTTGATCCGATCTTTGGACCCGGGAGCGAGCTGAATGAACTGCCCTCCGACTCCGCTGCACATCCTCCGGAACTCATCTTCCTTTTCCGGGGCAAGCAGATAGACCGGAATATGATCTGCTCTGAGACGGATTGCAAGCAGGGAGAGCGCATAGCTTTTCCCGGCGCCGGAGGTGCCTTCAATGAAGAGGTTGTAATTCGTCAGACGCTTTTCATCGAAGAGATCCGCAATCACAAGACCACCTGTATCAAGATCATCGCCAAGATAGATTCCGCCGGGATCGTGAAGTTCGAATGCGGTAAACGGATAGGTGCTTGCCGCTCCTTCCGTAAGCACATTTCGCTTTGTTTTCTCAAAAAGAGCAGGATCCGGACGAGCAAGCGGAAGACCGGAGAAGAATGCCTGCTCCTCTTCAAACTCACAGGAGCGAAGCTTCAGACCGGACTGCTTTGCACGCGTGCAGAGTTCATCTGCTCTTCTTGCCGTTTCTTCCGGATTCTTCCCGTTTACGGAAAAGAGAACCATCAGATAGCAGAAGTCCTGGCCTGCAAGCATCCCGTCCCGGATATAGGACGTACTTGCAAATGCATCCGAGGACACATCCATCGCTTCGGAGGCGTAGGAAACGCTTGCCATATCTGTTTCTGCGTAAGTCATGTTGCGGCGGATGGAGTTCATCACTTCCTGAGGCTCTTTCCGCTCAATAAAGAGATTCAGGTCAATGCCCGGAGATGCACTGAAGAAAGGCGTCAGCCAGCCTGCCTGCACAAGGTGGTTATAGCCGTCAGAGGCAATGCAGTAATAGGTGCTGAAATTTTCTCCGCACCTTACATATCTCTGATCCATGAAGGAAAGAAGATCCGGTGCAAGGATATCAGTGATCGGAACGGGAATCGGGTTTCCTTCAGAAGAGGTGGAAGCATACCGCTCCTTCACTTCCGCAAGTCGTGTTTCAAAAGGCTTTTCACGATATTCCGCACGATGAAGAATCGTGTACAGAATCTTGGCCGATGCAGCATCTGCTTCCTTCAGGGAAGGCTCTATCACCTCATTGCCGCAGTTGCGAAGCGCGGCAGTCAGCACGGCCGCAGTACGCTCCAGTTCAAAAGCAATTTCCTCCAGCGTTTCCTTCTGAAAAAGAGCACTGCGATTGCGCTCGTATTCAAAGCTCAGGAAAAATCTTCTGGAAAGACCATACTGCTCGGATTCGCTCATCCGCTTCCGGTATTCTTCGTCCACTATCCGGCATTCCGGAGAGGCTTCTTTTTTCATCGCTTCTGAAAGCCGTGCCTTTTCTTCGGAGAGATCAGCAGAAAGGGTCATCACCGTGATCTGCAGATGGTGAGGGGCACTTTTCAGCACCGTCTCAAAGTGGAGTGCCGTATCGGTCTGCTCTTCTGATGAGAGAAGCAGAAACGGCACGGGGAGTACTTCCAGGATTTTTACGTACCGGTCATCCTTTGTGATGACGATGCCGCGGTAGAGTCCTCTGATCGGAAGATTCTGCTGAGTGCTCTGCAGAGGTTTCCGAAATCTTCGCTTTTCTTTCCTTTTTCCTGCCACGCTGTGCCTCCTTTCTCCTGCGACGTTCTTCCTTGGTCTTTCGGCGCTCTTCCTTCTTCAAATTCTTCCGGTAGGTGCGGTATTCCTTCGGATTCATATATTCCACCGGCGTCTTTACGATCCCGATATCCTCTTCAAAGAAAAGTTCTCCGGGTTCAGCAGCTTCAGAAAGAGTATCTGCCGGGTCGGATGCTGCACGATGAACAGAAGTTCTATGAAAGCCGGATAAGAATTTCTTCAGCTTTTCCCGGGGAAGCTCCTGCTCTTTACCCGCAGCTTTCTTTTCTTCTGCCACTTCAATCCGTACGCGCGGATTGTAATATGCGGTGCGGCGCGAGCGATAGAACCGGAATACTGCCTTCAGAAACTGCAGAAATGTTCCCCCTTTCACGCCATGAATCCCGGCATATCCAAACAGCGTTGAAAACATCAGCACGGTTCCGATCGAGTCAGAAACTGAAAGTACCATGCCGAATGCCGGAAGAATCCAGTAGGCAGCCGCGACCGGAAGCAGAGCAAAGACCACTCCCTGCACCAGGAAAGAAGCCGGATAGGAATGCGTGCCGATTGAGATGCCGTTCTGGAAATTTTTCGGAAGGAAGAACGATCGTGTGCGTTCTTCACTCTGCTCCATGGTTCCTCCTTACTGCCTCTGCTATGACTGCTGCAGAAGAGCGGAATGAGGCATTCAGCGCATCCGCCATTTCCTCATAGTCCACCTCTTCCGATGCCGGGAGAATCATCAGCTGCATTTCCAGCCGGTTATCCTTCCGCATCCGATAAAATCCCAGCGCATCTCCGGAATCGTTGATTTCTTTCACGCATTCCTCTGCACTCTGCCGTTCATCTCTGTTCCGCGCAATCGGCTTTTCGGAGCGAAGGCGGATACAGGAAGCAGAGCTGAACGGAGATTTCTGAAGGAGAGCGCTCGCTTTATGAATGGAGCCTGTCATATCAGTACTTCATCGCGACGCCGGTCACGGTCTCGTCATACTTGACCTTTACTTCCACGGTGACGCGGTCTCCAGGATTCAGCATGATTCTTCCGACTACCGCGGCAGGGTTGATGAATGCGGTGACGCCGTTCTTCAGAATCACGATGTAGCGGCCGGCCTTTGACATGTGCGATACCGTTCCGAAATAGATGCCTCCGACCTGCACTTCTGCAAACGCCTTGGCGTCAAAGCGGATCTCCGCTCTTCTTGCGGAAGCAAAGAGATTCACGATTGCTCGATCCTTTTCGGATGCATCCTTCACCACGCTGTGCCGGATTCCGGTGACCATCACACGAACCTGATCTCCTGGATGATATTTCTCCTGGCAGTCTTCGAGGTATTCCTTTCCGCCTGCATCATACAGATGCATGGTCGTTTCCACTCCGAAGAGCTCGACCGTTACGGAGTCCTCGCGCACCGAGAGCACTTCTGCACGCTCAAAGATGTCGCCTTTGCGGATCTCCCGATCAGCAAGCTCCGGATGCTTTGCGAGGTCCGGGTGAAACCAGTGTTCCTGCAGCATCAGCATCGCATCCACTCTTGAACCGAGCAGGCCGCTGCGATGGTAGGTGTATTCGGAGCCGTCGGAGTATTTTGCATGGACGGTGTCGCGCTCTGCTCGTGTGATGATGACCGGGATCGTGGATCCGATCCGCCGGCGGGCAGCATCCTTTCTCGTCTGGAACTTCACTGCCTCATCCTTCTCAGCGTAATGGGATCCGAACGTCGTATCCGGCATCCAGAACAGCGCCTCCGGGATTGCAATCCGCTCGCCATGGACCCGGGCGGTGAAGAGCAGAGATTTTGATTTTCTCCCAGTCTCCTCAATTCCATCCACGGACGTCCAGACGATCCCTTTCGTCCTGGCAAGCCGGGTGATCAGCCGCCATTCTGCTTCTTCTTTTTCTGCTTCGCTGGTCTCGCTTTCGGCGATGATGTCAGCCGGAAGCCGGTCTCCGATCCGATCATCCGCAATCGTGCGATGCTTCCCCTGCCGCCGCTCCGCTTCGGTGAGCTTCACTTCCTCCTCCGGGTGCACGGGCTCTTCGGGAGCCTCTTCCGCCGGTTCATTGTCCGAAGGCACGACAATGTCGGAAGCGATCACTTCCTCTGACTGCAGCGCTGCATCCGGCTCCTCATGCTCCGGATGATCGGGCTGAAGCTCTTCCGGAACTTCCGGTTCTGTGGATTCTTCGGTTCTGTTCTTTGGTTCTTCCATGACGTTTTCCTCCTTTGTTCTCTTATTCATAAAGCCGTGACGATGAACGGCTTCTGATCCGCGGCTGTCTTCGTTCTGCCTGACGGTCCGCCTGTCTTCTGCGTCTGCTCCCGACGCCTGCCTTGGAAGAAGTCCGGATTCCTTCCGCCTCGGTTTTCTGAACCGCTTCTTCTTTCAGGACTTCCGGGTTTACTGCCCAAGAGCCTTCCGCTTCACCGGTTTCTTTCGAATCTGCACCGCTTCCTTCCAGCAGGTCTGCTTCCTCAAGCAGGGTGTCTTCGACAGGCTCCTCTGACCGGTTCTTTTCTGCATCCTCTGCTTTTGGAAACGTGCATGGATTTTCTGCCGGTATCAGTGTGTCGATCTTCTCAAGAATCTCCGGCCACTCCGGACGCGGTTTCTGCCGCATTCTTCGGGCGCTCAGCGGTTCCAGGTCCTCCAGGGCGGCTTTGCGGGCAGTTACTTCCGCATAGAACGGATGTTCGGTGTAATCGAACCGCTTCAGCTTCAGCGGCCGCTCTCCTGCCTTCATCACGAGAACGCCTCGCTCCTTCTTGAACCGCGAGACTTCATCCGGAGTCATCACGAATCTTCCGGTCTGTCCGGACCGGTAATCCTGCCCCTGCACTGCGTCCATGAATCCTGCCGCACTGTTATGAGATTCGTTCTGCACGGTGCCGACACCGGTCATTGCCGAGATGTTCTCGCTGGTCTCGGGATCATTTGAAGCAAGCAGGATCGTCACGTCGATGCAGGACTGGGTGATCGTCACGGCGTTTTCCTTCCCGTAGAGCGCCGGAACCTGGGTCATGTTCTGCACGATGATACAGGTATGCAGGTGTCGCTTGCGGGAGTTGGCGATGAAGGTTGCAAACACGGATGGCGAGGAACCGATCACTCCGAGCGTATTGAACTCGTCCAGCATGACCGTGAGATCGAGAATCGGATTCTTCGTTCCATGCGCAAACGCATCGTTCTCTGCCCGGTCATAGTTCGCCTGCGCTTTCTTCAGAAGAAAGCTGAAGAAGAGACCGGTGATCGAACGCAGGTCCGGCGTATCTTCGGACGGGATCAGGAAGTAGGCGCATGGATGCTGGTTTACCTCCGAAAGCCGGATGCCCTTTTCTGAAAGGATGTATGACAGCCTCTGATCCGTAAGGAGAGTGAGCTTGCCGAGCGTTCCGGTAATCGCGGAAGTCAGAATCGTGCTTTTCCCTTTCTGCTCCGCGGATTCCTGATGCGCAGACAGATACGCGATCATTCCCATGTTGTTTGAGGGGATTGCAGACTTTCCGCTCAGGGGATGGTAGGCTTTTTCGATCTCGTCGTAATGGAGCAGAAGCCGGTGCACTTCCGCGATATGAAACGGCGGTGCGGAAGCGTCAATTTCTTCGAAAAGAGCGCGGATCTCAGACTCGGAATAGCCGGTCCTTTTCGCAGCATCGAGAATGATCTTCTGCAGAGCACGGATGCTTGGGGCAGTGTTCTCAAACAGCTGCGCGTTTTCGAAATATTCAGGAAGCGATTCTGCCGTTTTTCGGTACAGCATGGAAAGGTCTGAGATCACACGTGTCTCATGGTTCCATGCGGCAAGCGCACATGCCTGCTCCAGATAGAGAATCGTCATCGTGTACCAGAAGTCATCCATCTTCTGACCGTCTGAGGTCATGTTGCAGACATAGGTCGTGACGAATTCCATCATGCTCTGGCCATCCATCCTGCCGGTCTCCGGGTCCACGGTTTCGGCCAGGCAGTCCCAGCAGTCGCTGTGTTCAAAGTCCTTCAGGTTCAGAACCTTCACATCGACTCTGCGGCTGCGGCACCATTCCGCCAGCGTCGCATACAGTTCGCCGGCCGGATCCGTCGCAATGAAGCTGTCTCCGCGGAGAATGGAATTGATCAGTTCCGTGCGCACATAGCACCGGGACTTTCCGGAGCCCGGAGAGCCGACGATGAACACGTTCTGCAGCTCATCCGCATAGTTCGACCGGCGGTAGGAGACCGTCTTTTCGCCATGCTCGGAAAGCTGGCCGTAGATCGTCGTGAAGTCCGTGGTCTTCCGGATGTCCTCGACGCGGAAAACCTGTTCCGCTTCCTGTTCGCTCATCCATCTCGAGGTTCCGAACGTTCCATTTGCAAGCCAGTTCACGCCGCGCTCATCCTTCTGCACGACGTAATTGCGCGGATCATTCCGAAGAACAGCCGCCAGAAAGATTCCGGCAAGAATCAGAAACAGGATCGCCGTGAGCCCTTTTCCATCGCTGAGTGCATAATGGAAAATTCCTTTCGGATCATTCCCTGCAAGCAGGTGCATTCCTCGCAGGAGCGTTCCGGACGCAACCACTGCCGCAAGCAGCGCAGTCGCACAGGAAACAATCACCGTTTTCATCCGTTTCTGCTTCATGATCTTTTCCTCCTTTTACTGCTTCGGATTGCAGAAGATGTACTTTCCGCCATACCAGCTGCTGAATTCCGCCAGCGCCCATTTCCGGTTGATGCGGATGCCGTTTGCTGAACCGCCCCAGGAGGTATTTCCGTCGCAGGTCCAGATCGTGTCTCCCTCTACCCGGACGACGAATCCGACATGGTTGGTCGTATATCCGCCCCAGGCAGAGAACAGCGCTCCGGGGGCCGGATACCTGGAGAGCTCGAATTCGTCCGGATATTTTGCTGCAGTGTTTTCCGCCATCTCAAGCCCGTTTCCGCCTCCGCAGTCTTTCCCGTACCAGTTCCAGAACATCCAGTGCGCAAAGTCGGTGCACCAGCGTCCCCAGCCCGTGAGTGCAAAGTGGCCGGCGGCGTCCTTACGGATTGCTGCCCAGAGCTCTGTGTGCGCGTTCGGATCGTTCTCCGCAAAGCCTGCAAGCAGGCCGCCGCCTGAAAAGCCGGGACTGATGTTTTTCAAGAGAAGATCTTCGTAATGCTGGTCCAGATAAGCACCGTAGCGTCTTCCGGCAGGAAGAGCGCGGGTGCCGGTGCAGTCCTCATAAAGATTCAGAATCGTGTCGAGGATCATGTCGGAGCATTCCTCCAGACTGTACTCAGAGAAGACTTCCTGCTCATGAAGCCATTCGGACGCGTCCGCTATATCTCTTGCCCGATAGCCTGAGATGTCATAATTCACCGCCAGATAGATCGTTCCGGTCTCATGCTGAACCGTTTCTGTCCGGATCCTTCCGTCTTCTTCTCTGACCTGTTCTCCAGTCAGCGGATCAAGGACCGGTTCCTCATAGGGTTCCGGATGGATGCCAACTCCGTCTTCATCCTTTGCTTCGCTGACCGGGGTCAGAAACAGTGCTCCGTCCGAGGAAAACAGAGAGGTTTCCGCATATTCGCGCACGCCATCCTGATACGCATTCGGATCCGTGAATGCCGTCGCGTCGTCCGGCTCCAGAAAGTCTCCGATTCCGCCGTGCGATGTGCTCAGATACTGGATTCCGCCATGAACCGCAAGGATATACGGCGTGATCGTCTCGGCAATCGCATGCGGAGAATCCATATAGATGGAGATCGAAATGTGAGAATGGTCCTCAGGATAGTGCTCCTTAAGCCAGTCATCCGCAGCCTTCTCAGCTTCCGCACGGGCGGTTTCATAAGATGACTGAATCGCTTCCTCAGTCAGGGAAACCATGCGCGCATAGGCCGCTTCATAGGCATCCCGGTCCACGAGTGCCGCTGCATCCAGCAGGACTCCATCCGAAGAGCTGTAGACGTCAGAACGGTCGGAATCCGTTGTCGGAAGATCAGAGTCTGCAGTTCGAAACAGATTGTTCGGATAGACTGAAATCAGAATCACGATGGCAAGGACTAGGATGATCACGACGAATGCCATCGGACCGGCACTGCTAAGCGCAGTTCCGATTCCCTCTGCGGCTTTCTCAACTGCCCTGCCTGCTGCTCTTCCCGCTTTCTGAATTCCTTTGGAAACGAGCTTTGAGGAAGAAAGGCGGACAAGGTTCCGGACGGATTCTCCGGTCAGGTGCTCTGCCCGATTTACACCGCTCTCGAATGTTTCAGCAGAGCGGTCATGCGTTTCCATGAGGCTGATCCTCCTTCGGATCCTCTGCTGCAGAGGTCTGCTCAGAAGAATCTATGCGATCATTCAGGTCATCTGCATCAGCGTCCTCCTCCATCGAAAACGAATCCGGATCAACGAATTCCTCTTCAACAGCTTCCTCAGGCTGATCAAGACTTGCCTCTGACTCATCAAGCCTTGCCTCGATCGCATCATGTTCCTCTTTCTTCTGCCGGACGCGTTCCTCTTCATTCCATTCCGCCTGCTCCTTCGGGGCATCAGAGTGCTCGGGTGCAGGCGGTTCTGCACCGCTTCCGTCATGTTCCTCGAAGCTGAACTCCGAGCCGTATCCGAATGCCTTCATCTCCCTTTCTGCCTGTTCGGAAGATCCTTCATTCAGCGTTTCGCCGAAGGACTTGTACGGATCGTCCGCGTCAAATCTTGTCGGATGGATTTCATAGGCGTAGAGAGAATCGCTGACCTCCTTCATGACCGGGGCATGAGCTGAAGTCTCTACAAATGTGAACGCCTCATGTTCCGGATCATTGCCGATCTGATATGACACCTGATGCCGTTCATTTCCATGCCGGTCGGTGCCGACGGTTTCATGCTTTGCCGACTGCATCAGCTCTTCTGTTCCGATTGCATAGGTCTTCGGAACCGAAGTTCCGTCTGTTCTTCTCTCAAGGCCTGAGATCATCACCGCATCCCCGCCGTCTTTTCCGCGGATGTACTGCGCATTTCCGCGTGATACCGCAAAGTTCGGAATTGCCTGATCCAGATGCAGCGCTTTTGAAACGTCCTCAGAGGACAGAGAACTGCTTTTTCCCCTGGAGTCCACCCAGGCGTTATAGCGGCTCTGCGCGGCGGAGCGCTCCTGCCAGGCGTTCTGATAGCCATCCGCATACCGCTTCTGATCCGAACGGGAAAGCGAACTGTTCAGCATCGTGCCGGACATCGACCGCATCCCTGCTTCCCGGCCGGTGCGCGCAATCCCGTCTTCCCTGGCCGCACGGGACACCACGCGCTCAGAAGACATGGAATCCGGCACCACCTTCAGCGGGTTCTTCGGATCCGAATGAGATGCATTCCGCAGCGATTCCCCGCGGGCACCAAGCGTGCTCATCCCTTCCTTCCGGCTCATTCCTCTGACCGACGCCCGGGCTTCCGCAGATAGCGAAGTTCCGGAAGAAGCGGAAGCTGCATTTGCCCGCAGCGTTCTGAGATCGCTTCCGGCGGCAATCCCGGTGCGGACCGCACTTCCGGTCATCCGTACCGCAGAACCTGCAAGCGCAGCCGCAGTTCCGATTCCTCCGAGAAAGCTTCTTGCGGCATCTGCGGTCGGCATCGTGCGGATGTTATACATGCTGAGAATCTTTTCCAGATTCTTCGCCAGAGTGAACAGTGCAAGCGACACGGCCAGACCGAGCACGTTCAGCGTCCCGTCATAACCGGTAAACGACGTATTCAGGGAGGACATCGCCATGAAGATCATCGCGTAGGTCGACGCAAGCATCAGAACCTGCGTGAGGACGCCGACCAGCCACTGCCGGAAGGATTCCATCGTCCGCGGGGAAACGATGAATGCCGCCGCAATCGGAAACGTATAGAGATAAAGACAGAATGATAGAAACCGCTCCACGTAAGTGATCGCGGCCTGGGCCTCCGCAAAGGCGATGGAGCCGACGAGCGCAAAGCGGGCAAACTTGTTGATGAAGTGCCATCCGGACCAGGACCAGTTCAGCTTCACGGTCTCCACTCCGGAAACAAGGTTCTTCATCCGCTGAAACACGTAAATGTCGGAGTAATTCAGAAGGAGCGTGAAGATCTCCTTCCGGTATCTGAGAAGCACTGCGGCCAGCGCAATTTTCAGCACTGTCTTCAGCGGATCCTCCTCAGAGCCGGTGAACGGTCCTGCAATGATGCGGATCAGCGCGCTGTAGGCAAGCATTACGAGCACGATCCAGCCGACGACGTTCAGGATGCTGATGAATCCGGAAAAGTAAGGGATCACGGAATTCAGCGACTGCGGATCTGCACCGGAACGCAGTGCGGTTTCAAAATCCGTGCTCATGATCGCTTCGAACATGAGATTGGCAAAATCAACCAGCCAGCCGCCGAGCGAATCAAAGATGATGTCCAGCATAAAAGATCACATCCCGCTTACGGTCCGGATCAGTGAAGGGATCAGATAGAACAGCGCGACTGCCGCAAGCACCCGGAAGATGCGGGAGCGCTCTTTGTCGGCGAGCATCGGATCCGGTGTCGTCATGATCACGTAGAGACTCCAGGAAACAGAGGCTGCGGCAAGCGGGACAATGACCGGGCTCAGGCGGGACTGCCAGGTGGAAGCCTGGAGCCTTCCTGCTGCTTCTCCGCTGTAGCGCTCCGCCTCAGCAAGATTCGGGTCGTTCAGGGATTCATTCGATCCGGATGCCGTCCCGGAACAGCCGGCAAGCGATGGGAGGAGGAGCATCGGCAGCATCCAGACGAGGTATTTCAGATATTCCTTCAGGGAGGGCTTCTGCATCAGGCGGATTTTCCTGAAGGATAACGGTTTCTTCATGCATACTCCTTTCAGAAAGGTCAAAGAAAAGCAGGAGCACATTCAGCACCCCTGCAGACAGGAAAATGACAGATTTTGCGATGGATCAGCTTCCGGCCGCGGCAGTCTTTGCGGCTTCTGCGATCGTGTTGATCAGAACCGGCGCGAAATAGAACAGGACGACGGCGACAAGGATGCCGATCAGCCATTTCTTCGCGGATCCGACTTCGTTCTGATTGGAAGCGATCAGAATCTTGAACGCGCAGATGGCAACACACACGATGGCGACGGGAAGAAAGATGTTGCCGAATCCGGTCCGGAATTCCGTGACGATCTTTCCTAAGGCCGTGAAGAAGTCGCCGACGCTGTTTGTCTGTGCAGCCGCTCCGCTTTCCCCTTCCCCTTCCATCAGGATGCCGATCCCAGGAGACAGAAGATTCTGAGCCGCAAGCCATAAGTATTCTGAGGTCATAAATTTCTCCTTTCCTTCTGATCCCTCTCTTCTGGAAAAACAAAAAAGCATCCCGCCCTGCAGAGTAATGGGGGATAGTCTGCAGAACGGGAGATGCTTCAAGAGGAGGTGATACAGTTAAGGCTTTTCTATACTTTGGTACGCTAACATCTTAGATTGCAAAGCTGTTCCTGTCAATATAAAAATGAACTGAAAAACGCAGAAAATACTGATAAACATAGGATAATAAGAATACGATACAAAAAATACATATTTGTATAGCAATCATAAATGCAGGTTATGAAAATTGAGCAGGAGTCCATGAACCATCAGTCATTCACGTTCAAGGCGCGGATACCCCGTCCATAGCCGTCAGGCTTGGGCGGGGAGGAAGCACCATCCTCCTTCCATTTTAATGCAGGTCAAATCTGCCATCTTGACTGATTTTCCGGTATTTAGAATTACGCGGGTTCCATTGCAATGAGCACCATTGACAGTGAAACGCTGAGACCGAAACAGAATCGCATCCCCAGGCTGATATGAATAACGCTTCTTCCGAACCGAAGTGCGCCCTGAAGAACACTTCTTCCCGCGATAGATGCGCTGATTCTTATCAGAGCGCCTGCTTTCCCTGCGGTTGGTTCTCCCGCATGAGAGTGCGGAACCGGACTTCTTTTCGCCATCCCGGATGTCGATGTACTTTGCATCGTAGAACTTTGCAAGAATCCGGTTATTGCGGCGCTTTTTCTGATAGACAAGCTCTGCTGTTCGATGCTTCGGATGCAGAGACCCAATGCAGTAAGCATCGTTTGCATGTGTCTTTTCAAGATGCAGCGACTTTCTGGTTACAGCAGTCTTTGCACCATACTGGAAATAAATATCGAGCTCCGGATGCGTCAGCACCAGATCGCGATACATTGCCCAGCGCACGGTACTCATATACGTCGCCGGAGCCAGATTTGTGCTTTTCGGCTCCAGTCCCCAGAGCTTTCCTCCGGGCTGGTGATTCTTTGCCGTATGGCAGTGCTCACATACTGTCAGAAGATTGCTGATTCGGTTGGAGCGGTATCCTTTCCAGAACCCGATATGGTGCGTATGCAGAATCACGCCGTCTTTGACGGATTTACCGCATACCTGGCAGGTATAGTGATCTCTGCCGAAAACGGCTTCCCGTTCGGTCTGATACAGGTACTTCGATCCCCGCTGGTAGTCCTTCCCTTTCGGGAGAGGCTTCTTGTCTGCAATTGCCTGCAGAAGCTGAGTGTCGAACTTCCCCATCTCGAATGCCGCCGATGTGATCGGCATGACTTTGCAGAACGATTCGAACAAGCGGATCTGGTTCTCCTTGCGGTGCCGCAGGGAAGGCGCCATCTCCTTGTTCTTCTTCGAACGGTTGTCGAATCTCGGTTTACGGTACCGCAGTCTGTTTCGCCTGGTTCTGCGGCACTTGCGGCAGTCATTGTGCCGCTCTGTCTCATCGCTCAGCATGTCATACTGCGCATGGACGAACTCATGTTTTTCGGACTTGATTGATACGCCGACATGCTGGTATCCCGTATCGCAGGCATACTCAATCGGCTGTGTGTTTCCCTCCTCCCGGTCGGTTAACCGGATTGTAAAAATCGGACGATAGCATTCAATGACAGCACGTTTGCTTTTTAAGAGCTTCCGTGCTCTGTAGTTCGAAGTCGGCATCAGCTTTCTGCCGGTGCTGGATAGTACTGCCACAGACATCTTCTGATGCCTCCTTTCTGCCTGCCCCGTTAAGGGCGCTTACGCTTTCTGCATTCCTGAAGACATGCAGCATCTCGCACTTACGGTTCCGAAGAACCGCAGCCGCGGTGGTCCACTTCGCCAATGTTATCCGTGGGTTGAATACTACAGATGCACGTCCCTTACCCTAGGGGATTTTTAGCATCTGCACCCAAGAGGTACGAACTAGTGGAGCATTCGTACGTAGCTCACGGCAACGGAGTCCGCCACTTCAGAGTCCGAAGGCTCTTACGCAGACTGAGGCTTATCAACCGGGCTTGAAGAGCTGTAATAGCCTCTCCAAGCCCCGTCTATAGTCCGTTAGGACTTAGGCGGGGTTGTTGACGATTTCTCTGGCGGAATATCCCCATAAAAGGCTGGAAAGAACTCGTATGCCTTCCTCATACCTGGCGTGAATATACTTTCTGGACTTGCCGATGATCCGCGCACATTCTGCTTCTGAATTCCCCTGGGAGCGAAGAATCAGAACATTCTGAATGGCATCTCCTTCAAAAGGATATGTTCCGACTGCACTGAGGCATGCATGGATTGCATGATCGACAAGTTCAAAATCAATCTGATTTCCTTTTACTCTTCCTGCATTTCTTCGGACCAGCGGAGCAATCTGCACGAGATATTCCGTGTTATGAAAAGCAGTCTTCATATCCCGATCCAGCATTGCAGAGGCATTCTCCATTTTCTGATCGAGCTTTCGGAAGTCTTCTCCATATTCCTGAATGATTTCTCTGACGGAAGCTTCATAGTTAATATCGATGCAGTATTTGGATACATCTTCTTTCATGGATCCATGAACAGCATTCAGTGTCTTCAGCGCTTTCAGATTCAGAGAGCATCTGCTTTCTCCGTTCAGGATTTCTTCAGTCAGATGAAGCATACGGGCCGAATCAGTCAGTGTTTCCTTCTGAAGATTCAGCCTGGAATACCGTACGATTCCGCAGTAGCTTTCCTGCTTTTCCTCGAGGAATTTCTGCAGTGAGAAAAGATCAAGATCCAGGCTATTCCGCATATGATCTGCCCATGACTGAACCGGGTAGGCACACAGGGAAATGATCAGAGGACAGCTGCCCGGATCCTCGATCAGAATCTGATTCAGAATGACACGGCAGTGATGTTCATGCCTGCTTGCGGTAGGAATGCGTGAGATGATCGGCTCTGCTTCTGCTTCCTCAAGGAGAAGTTCTGCAAGCGTTCGGTATGCGCTCATAGATGCTGCACCCTTCCTGACTCAATGCGTACGATTCCATTCAGAACAGAGTCGGTTTCAGCAATTCTCAGTTCCATTCGGCAATCCGCACACACTTCTGATATTTCGTTCCAGAGGTCAAGATCTTCAGTGGAAGCGGAAAATGCATGATCCTGCAGATATTCCTGATTCCATTCAAAGGCAATCTTCCGGTTGGCACAGTAATAAGTCACGAGCAGAGGTTCTTTCGGAGGCTTGCTTTCAGCCAGATTTTTCAACGCAATAAGAAGAGCATAGACGATGATATAGTGCACGTTTAGCGTTCGCCCATTTGTTAGCGATATTTCAACGGTTGGAAGCTGAAAAATATGATTCATTGCATTCTGGAAACTTAGTGTAAAGCAACCTCTATTCTTAAATTTGTGAGATATCGAATATCCTGCAAATACGTCAACTCGTTTCATTTACAATAAGTATTATTGCATAATTAATAAAAATGATACATATTTTCAAGCACGTTTTTAAGAATTAAGCCGAGAATTCTCCCTTACTTGTATGGGAGATGAATCGGCATTTTTCTATATTATATGCATCACAAATCAAGGCTTATAAATATGCATAATTGTGCTTATATGCTATACTATGTGTATGAATGATGAGTATGTACATGCAAGAACCTGCGTTTATAACGTTCACTATCACATTGTATGGTGCGTCAAATACCGCAGGAAGGTTCTTACGCCTGAGATTGAAGCCACTTTGCAGGAAGTGCTGAAACAGATAGGCATGGAGAATGGGTTCTCTGTTGATCAGTGCGAAGTTGGAGAAGCAGATCATGTGCATTGTTTTGTGTCTGCTCCCCCGAAGCTGTCAATCACGTTTATCGTCAAACATTTGAAAGGTGTTTCGGGGCTTCGTTTGTTTCATCAGTATCCGAAGCTCAGAGAAAAGCTGTGGCGCGGAGAACTGTGGAATGGTTCTTATTTCGTTGAAACTATCGGCTCCACAAGCGAAGAAAATGTACGCCGTTATATCGACCGTCAGAAAAACGTCCAGAGGTAGAATATGCCGCTTCGCAGAACAAAACAT
>Ga0256404_1004613_pt1 | contig 25714 bp, 21 predicted proteins | sample RumenRJG_01DNA_FD_185990 | JGI IMG/M metagenome (GOLD analysis project Ga0256404, IMG submission 185990) | Bovine rumen microbial communities from Lethbridge, Alberta, Canada - RJG_01 | ecosystem: Host-associated > Mammals > Digestive system > Stomach > Rumen | place: Canada: Alberta | collected...
CAAATAACAGTTTGTAGGGGAGTTCTGATACTCCCCTATAAAAATGGCTATTTATCAACTGTTTGTTGTGACATAGCCTTTTGAATAAACTCAGCCGACGCTCACGATCTGGTTCTTTCCGTGATTCTTTGCGACATAAAGGCGCGCGTCCGCATGCTGGTAGACATCCCATGTGCTTTCCGCGTCGTCTGCGATGGCATTCGACGCGCCAATGCTGATCGTCACGCTGCGCCCGTAAATGGAGCGGTCGCTCGCGATGGCCTGGCGGATCTCCGTCAGGAGGCGCAAGAAGGCATCGTAGTCCACCACGCCGTCATCGAGAATCACGAACTCGTCGCCGCCCATGCGGATGAGGTAGAGCCCCTCCGTCGTATGGATGCGCCGCTGGATGATGTCGCAGACGGTCTGCAGCACCTTGTCGCCCGTCTCGTGGCCGAAATCCGTGTTGTACTGCTTGAAGTTGTCGATGTCAAAAAACGCCATGGACAAGCCGCCGCGTTCTCCCGCCCTGCGGAAAAGTTCGCTGCTGTACGACACGTAGAAATAGCGGTTATACGCGTTGACGAGATTGTCGAAGAACAGCAGGCGGTGAATGAGCGGCTCCGCCTGCTGCAGCATGTTGTTCATGTCTTCGAAAATGAGGCCTTTGCGCGTCAAGTGCTGGCGGTGCTCCTGCAGCGTCGCGAGGATCTTTTCGAGAGAAATCCGCGCATCGAGCACGTCCTCGACGGAGACGCTGTCCTTGCCGGCGCATTGCTCGACCATCTGATGCAGGATCCCTTGGAGCATCTCCGTCACATGGATCGTTTCTTTGAGCTCCTGCGTCTCGAAGTCCTCGAGCTCGCTGCGCCGTGCCATGACGTAGCGGCAGAGGAAGTTCAGCGGATAGACTTTTTCCTGCGGCGTCAGGCGGTCGCCGCTCTCGTTTTCATTCGACTTCATGCGCGCCACCTCCTTTTCCCTCGAAGACGAGGAACAGCCCTGTCTGGTTCGCGTTCTGCCCGCGGATCTGCTCGCCGCCGCTCACGACGCCATAGATCCGGCCGAGCGTCTCTGCGCGCTGGCGCGGCAGCGTCGCCATGAGCCCGTGCGTCTCGTAGAACATATAACGATGATAGCATTCGACGGAAAACACAAGCTGGCGCTCCGGCACCTCGCGGCAGATGCGCGCACACGTCTCGCGCCAGCGCTGCTCGTAATCGCCGAGCTGCATGATGTAGATGGCATCATTGAGATTGACGGACTTGATCGTGTCGAGCGAACCGTCATGCGCGACATTCCGCATGGAAATGACGAAAACCTCATTGCCGAGCATACGGCCAATGGGACGGTCGAGCACGTGCGAGAGGATCGCCTCGGGGTCAATGCCCGTTTCCTCGCTGTAGACCTCGGCGGCAGGACGGTCGTCGAGCTCGAGGAGCTTGCGCCGCTCCGTATCGACTTTCGTCGCGAGGTGCATCGGCGTCTCCTTGCGCACTTCGTAAAAAATCTCACGATAGAGCTTGATACATCCGCGCATATTCTTGAGGAACAAGGCGATGCACGCGTCTTCGTACAACCGGCCCTGCCATGCGACCATGAAGTGAACCTCTGCCGGCGGTTTCACGAGGATGTCCGTATGGAAGGCCGAGCCGCCGAAAAGCGGCACATTCAAAGGAGCGAGCATCGCCGTCAGCGTCGTCACGAGCATTTCTTCGCTGTTCGTGCAGAATTCAAGGCAAACCATGTTATCGTTTTCTACCGGCCCGAGCGCTTCCACACGGCGCTGCACGCCGAGCACATACGAGACTGGCGCCTTGCTGATGTTCTCGAGCAGCATCGCATCCGCACGGATGTCCTCGTCGTCCTTGTCAAACAGGAACAAGAGCGTCCGGTTGCTCTCGAACACGCCGCCATCAATGAGGCGCACGGTCGCGACGCCGAGCGTCAAGCTCTCCGGGAATGCCCGCTGCATCGCCTCGGCCGTCCGCTGCAATTCGCCTTGCGGCGGAAAATACAAAGCGACGCTGACCCCTGCTGCTTGCTGGTGCGCACGCGCCGCAAATGCGTCGAGCTCTTCGCCCGGCCGACTCTTCATGATCCGCATCGTATCCCCTCGCATTCTCGCATGGAATAAAAACACACGTTGTTTATCTTTCTAATTCTACCAACTTTTCTCCCATTTTACAAGGATAATCGACAAATTGTCCACAATTCATGGGAAAAATCGTGTCCCTACCTGTCAAGGAAAAATACTTGCATCCCCTGCGACGTTATGCTATACTACACATATTGTGTGCGGGGGCGGGGTCTCCTGCGCCCATTCATCTGTGAAATCAAAACCCAGATTTCATACCACATCACCAGCAAGGAGGTGTATCGACATGGCACATGTTTGCGAAGTCTGTGGCAAAGGCGAGCTCTCCGGCAACAACGTCAGCCACTCCCATCTGAAGACGAAGCGTTCCTTCAAGCCGAACATCCAGCGCGTCCGCGCGGTCGTCGACGGCGAGGTCAAGCGCGTCAACGTCTGCACGCGCTGCCTCCGTTCCGGCAAGGTTGAGCGCGCTCTTTGATTTTCTGATCTTTTGCGCAAGATATCAGAAGCATAAAAAATACGGGCAAGAGGTTTTTCCTCCTGCCCGTATTTTTTTGTTTATTTTTCAATCATAGAACGGAGCGCTGCTTCATCGATGACAGCCACGCCAAGCTCCTGCGCCTTCTGGAGCTTGCTCCCTGCTGCTTCGCCTGCGACAAGATAATCTGTCTTCTTCGATACCGAGCCCGTCACGCGGCCGCCATGCGCTTCGATGAGCGCCGCGCATTCCTTGCGGCCGAGCGTCGGCAGCGTGCCCGTGATGACGAACGTCTTGCCCGTGAGCGTTTCATCGCCTGCTATCGCCGCTTCCGCCTCCATGCGCACGCCCTCGGCGGCGAGATCTTCGATCTCGCGCTGGTTTTCCTCATCGGCAAAAAATCTTGTAATCGCTTTCGCGCTGACCTCGCCCATGTCGCGCACGGCAAGGATTTGTTCCTCGGTCGCTTTCATGAGCACCGGGATCGCGTGGAATTCCCGCATGAGCTCGCGCGCGGCCGCCCGTCCGATGCCTGGGATGCCAAAACCTGTCACGAGCTGCGCGGGATCGTTTTGCTTGCTCGCCTCGATGGCCGCAAGCAGCTTGTCCGTGTTTTTCTCCTTGCCGATGAGGCCGCCCGCGATGAGCGCGTCGCGATGTTCTTTCAAATGATAGATATCCGCGATGTTTTTGAGATATCCCTGTTCGATCAGGCCGTGAATCGCGGCTTCGCCAAAGCCTTTGATGTCCATCGCCGTGCGGCCGACGAAATTCAGCAGATGATTCTCGAGCTGTGCCGGGCAGTTCGGATTCTGGCAGCGGATGTCCGCCGTATCCTCCATGCGCAGCGCGGGCGCACCGCAGACTGGGCACGTGTCGCCGATCCGGAACGGCGTCGTCCCTTCTGGGCGTTTCGATTTCACGACTTCCTTGATCTTCGGGATGATTTCGCCCGACTTGTAGACGCGCACGGTATCGCCGATGCGCACGTCAAGGCCGTCGATGAAATCCTGGTTGTGGAGCGTCGCGCGCTCGACGCTCGTGCCGCAGAGACGGATGGGGGCGAAGACGGCCGTCGGCGTGATGCGCCCCGTGCGGCCGACCGACAATTCAATGTTGCGGATAACGGTCTCTTTCTCTTCCGGCGGATACTTGTAAGCGATCGCCCAGCGCGGCACCTTGCTCGTCGCGCCGAGGCGCTCGCGATCCGCCAGGCTGTTGAGCTTCACGACCGCGCCGTCGATGTCATACGCGAGGTCGCCGCGGCTCTCGCCAATCGCCTCGATGGCCGCCCAGACCTCGTCCGCCGTCCGACAGACGCGATAGCCGTGAATCGTCTTGATGCCCTGCGCGTGCATATAGTCATACGCTTCCGTATGCGTCGCAAACGTCCGCCCCTCGGCCGCTTGGAGATTGAAGACGAAGAGCGACAGCTGGCGGTCTTTCGTGATGCGGCTGTCGAGCTGCCTGAGCGTCCCTGCCGCGCAATTGCGCGGATTCGCGAACGGCTTGAGGCCGAGGAGCTCCTGCCGCTCGTTCACGCGGTCAAACGCGGCCTTTTCCATGTAGACTTCGCCGCGCACCTCGAAATACGGCAGCGGGTCGGGGAGTTCCTGACGGACATCGGCGATGACGCGTGCATTCGCCGTCACGTCCTCGCCCTGCACGAGCCCGTCGCCGCGCGTGATGGCGCGTTCGAGTTTGCCATCACGGTAGCGCAGCGCCATCGAGAGGCCGTCGATCTTTTCTTCAACGACGAATTCCGGCGCCCCGAGCGCCTCCTGCACTTCCTGGACAAACGCAAAAATTTCCTCTTTCGAAAATACATCTGCGAGTGACAGCATCGGCACATCGTGCTTCACGAGCACGCCAGCCGTCCGCATCGCCTGCCCGCCAACCATCTGCGTCGGTGATGTTTTCGTGATGAGTTCTGGGTATTGACGTTCGAGTTCTTTCAGCCGCAGCATGAGCTGATCGTATTCATAGTCCGTGATCTCTGGATTGTCTTCATTGTAATAGCGGTTGTTGTGATAGCGGATTTCCTTGCGGAGCTTCGTGAGCTCCTTCTTGACCGCTTGGATGTCCTGTGCCATGAGTTCCTCGCCTTTCTTTTTTCATGCTTCGATACTATAATAGCAGAGGAAGGCTAGAACTGCAAAAGGAGTATCCGCTTGATGAATTTTACATTCGCACACAACAATTTCAACGTCCTCGACCTCGACAAAAGTCTCGCGTTTTACAAAGAGGCGCTTGGCTTCACGGAATCGCATCGCATGGACACGCCAGGCTTCACGCTCGTCTACCTCACAGACGGCGGCCGCACGCCGCACGAGCTCGAGCTCACGCATCTGAAAGGCCGCAAGGAGCCGTACGACCTCGGCGAAAACGAATTCCACCTCGCCGTGCGCACAGACGACTTCGACGCTGCCCACCAGCACCATCAGGCGATGGGCTGCATCTGCTACGAAAATCTCGCCATGGGCATCTACTTCATCGCCGATCCTGATGGATACTGGATCGAAATTCTGCCGCAGAAATGATTGCGGCAACAACTGCACACAAAAAGAACGCTTCGCAGGCACACAAGACCCGCGAAGCGTTCTTTGTCTCGGGATCATTTGAAAAATACGGACTTTCCGATGAATTCGCGCAGCAGCGAGTTGTTCGGGATCTCGTCCTCTGCCGTGATGTCGTCGAAGTACGCGCAGAAGTCGAGGAGCTTGCGCGCCATGACGTGCTCGGGCGCTTCGGCCGGCACGGCTTCGAGGAGCGGCTTCGCGTATTTCCGCAGCACGCCGAGCTCGTAGATGAGCGCGGAGTTGAACATCACATCGGCTTCTTCCTGGAACGGGAAGATGTGCGCCTCTTCCCCTTTTCGCACGTCCGGCCATTGGCGGAGCGTCTTCAGCGCGGACGACCCACGGAACTGGTAGTCGCGCACGAGGCGCCGCACGAGGCGCGCGCTCGTCGTCGGGATACGGTTGTGCGCATCGACATTGAGCTGTGTCAGTGCGCTGATGTAAATCTTGTACTTGTTCTTGCGCGGGATGGCGGCGGACAGTTTTTCATTGAGTCCGTGGATGCCTTCGATGATGATTGGCTGGTTCGGCGCGATGGAAAACGGCGCGTAGTGCCCCCACTCACGCTCACCCGTGAGGAAATTGTAGTACGGCAGCTCCACTTCCTCGCCGCGTAAGAGCTGCACCATCTGCTCGTTGAACAGCGGCACGTCGAGCGCTTCGAGCGCTTCGTAATCATACGCGCCCTCCGGCGTGCGCGGCGTGTCGACGCGGTTGCGGAAATAATCATCGAGCGAGATGGCGACCGGTTCGAGGCCATTGACGCGGAGCTGGATGCGCAGGCGCTGGGCAAATGACGTCTTGCCCGACGACGACGGGCCGGCGATGAGGATGAGGCGCAAGTCGTCGGCTTTTTCCGCAATATGGTCGGCGATCTGCGCGATGCTTTTTTCCTGCAGTGCCTCGGACACGCGGATGATGTCGCCGATCTTCCCGCTGCGGTTCGCGCGGTTGAGGTCCGGCACATAGTCGCAGTGCAGGATATCCGCCCAGCGCTTCGCCTGCTGAAGCACGCGACTGAGCTTCGGCTGCGGCTTCGCGGGTGGCACTTCGCCCCCCGATGCCACGGACGGCGTGCGCAGGAGCAGGCCGGGCGCAAAAAAGTCGAGCGCGAATTTGCCGAGTGACTCTGTAGACCCAAGCATCGCGCCGTAAAGATAATCCGTGTAGGCGCCGCAGGCATAGACGCTGACGGTCTCCCGACCGAGCGCCGCGATGAGATTCGCCTTCTCGATGGCTTTCGACTGCTTGAAAAGCTGCACGGCCTCGGCACGCGGCAGGAATCGTTTCACGATCGGGCGCCGCTCCGCCACAATCGCCCGCATATGCTGATCGATCGCTTGGACGGACTCTGCCCTGAAACCGCCCGGCCAGCCGAGCACCTCGATAAAGAGGCCGCCATTCGCCGAGAAATCCACCCGGACTTCCGCTTCCGGCGCCATCTCATGCACGGCGGTGATAAGCAAAAACGTGACGCTCCGCCGGTAGACCTCCCAGCCCTCCTGCGAATCCTGCCGCGCGAACGTCAACCGCCCGCACCCGTCGACCGGGTTCTGAAGGTCGTGGATTTCGTTGTCCATGTTCGCCGCGACCGCGACGCCCGCGAGTTCCGGACAGACGCGTTGCAAAAGTTCCAGCGCCGTCGTACCGACAGCTGGTGTCTCGATGTTTTTTCCCTCGACCAGCATGATAAAGCCTCCTCACATTTCAATCCAACAAGACAATCATCCGTTCCGCTAAAAAATCGTGCTACAAATAGTATAGCACGATTTTCATTCCTTCGATATTACGTTTTTTCTGAAATAGCAGGCCATCATCGCCTGCATGCGAGTACGATGTCGCAGATGCGGTCAACGTCACGGAGTTCAAGATCCGCGTAGAGCGGCAAAGTCAATACATGGCGGCTCAAGTGGAGCGCCACAGGCGTCTTTTCGACATCAAACGCCCCGTGGAAGCACTCAAACGTGTTCGTCAGCGGGTAAAAATATTTCCGTGCGCCGATGCCCTGCGCAGCGAGCGCGTCTGCCACCTCTTCCCGCGTCGCGCCAAAGACATCTTCCTCGAACACGACAGGAAAATACGCATAGTTCGGCTTCACATCCGCTTGCACGGGATTCAGCTGCACGCCCGGCACGCCCGCCAGACGCTCGCGATACCGTGCGACGACGCGGCCGCGCTTCGCAATCTCTTCCTCCACATGACGCAAATTGCACAGCCCCATCGCCGCGCAAAATTCATTCATCTTCGCATTCGCGCCGACGCCATCCACGCATTCCTCATTCTTGATGCCGAAATTCTTCAGCTGGTAGAGCTTCTTCCCGAACTCTTCATCACGGAAGCACGCCGCGCCGCCCTCGATCGTGTGGAACACTTTCGTCGCATGGAAGCTGAAGCAGCTCACGTCACCGAACGCCGCCGTGCTCCGCCCCTTGTACGTCTCGCCGAACGTATGCGCCGCATCGTAGAGCACCTTGAGCTCATACTTGTGCGCGATGCGCTCGATTTCCTCCACGTGGCAGATGTTGCCATACACATGCACCGGCACGATGGCGCACGTCCGATCCGTGATGAAGCTCTCGAGCTTTGTCACGTCCATCGTGAAATCCACGGGATCCACATCGCAGAACACCGGCGTCAGCCCGTTGCGCACGATGGCATGCGTCGTCGAAGCGAACGTGAACGGCGTCGTGATCACCTCGCCCTGCAAGTTCATCGCCTGCAACGAAAGCTCGAGCGCCATGTGGCCGTTCGTGAACAAATCAATATTCGGCACGCCAAAAAAGCGCCGAAGCTCCGCCTGCAACGCCTGATGCTTTGTGCCCATATTCGTCAGCCAATGCGACTGCCAGATGTCCTTGATCTCGTCAATGTACTCCTCGAGGAGAGGCATCGACGAACGGGTCACCAAAATTTTATCTGTCATTGAAATCTCCATGCATGGCATTAACTACTCAAAATTTTCTGCATCTATCATCATTTTCCTATTGTTGTTACACATTCTTCATGTTTTCAGTGCTTCTGTTCCATTTCTAAAAAACGTCGTTCCATTACAAGAATATCTCTGCTCCGTTCCCTAATCTTCCGAAAGGGGATTCCCACATTGAGACTCCATGATTCAGCATCGTGATTGATGAGAGAAAAACTACCAAAAGCGCTTCCTTCACAAAGGGTCACACCAGGCAAGATAACACTTGTCGATCCAATGATAACATGACGTCCGATATGCACGGGTGATGACTCCACGTGCCGAAAATTTTCAGGAATCATCGGGTTCGTCATCGATGCTCCTGTATAATCATCATTCACACTATAGATGCTCACGCGAGAAGAGATATTTGCAAAATCCTCGATGAAAACACCTGCTCCTCCGCCGTAAATTGCTGTATATGCCGCAATATGCACATAGTCGCCAATTTGAATGTTTCCACTCAAAATACAAAAATCATCAATTCGGACATGGTCTCCAATCACAATTTTTTCTGGAGCATAGAGACTTGCCTTGCGACTGAGTTTAACGTCCTCGCCGACAGATAAGAGCCCTTGAGTGGATAACTCTTCTTCCGTCAGAAAACTGTTCATCCGCAAATCACTTTTTCTTCCTTCTCTCGGAATCTTGCTGTCACAGATTCCTCTGGTTTTGTAAAAATTTTCTTGGCATTTTAAACCATTTCATGTTGTCATGAATCCGCTTCATATCCCAATCCCACCACCGAACCTTCAACAATCCTTCGATGACATCCGGATCGAAGCGATACTTGATGACTTTCGCCGGATTGCCGCCGACAATGGCGAACGGCGGGACGTCCTTGACGACGACGCTGTCTGAAGCAATGACGGCGCCGTCGCCGATGGTCAGGATACCGGAGTCGCCTGCGGATTTCAGCCGGCAGCCGCGACCGATCCAGACATCGGAGCCAATCCGTATACCCCCCCGGTATCAGTATAACCAACTTCCTGCCACGGAGACCAATCGAGACAGCCTGGATCGTAGACCGACACGCGATGATAATCATGCTGATTGTTCAGGCCGAGCTCCAATGTGATGTCCCATGCGCAAGATGTGTAGCTGCCAAACGAAACCTTCTGCGGAGAGCTCACGCGATAGCCCCACTCGATCTTTCCCGCGAAATACGTCTTCGGCCCGAGTTCGACCGTCCGGCTGTCGCGATGCCACGTCCGTGGGATATTCGCCCGCGTCACATCCCAGAACTCTTCTGTGCGATCATCGCCGACGAGTTCATGCAGCGACGCATAGCCACGATGCTCTGCAAAGAGGCGCGGCACGTCGAGCCCCGGCATACGGAAAATCCGCCCGTCGATGATGTTTTCTGTTGGCAGGTTCGGTACGGCCTTTGCAATGTATTCGAGATACGGATACATCTTGCTTACGGAAATCAAAATGTATTGCAACTGGACACCGCCATCTGCCGGAGGTTCGAGTGCAATGCCCTGCTTCGTCAACCTAGCAAAGCCAACGATTTTCATTGTTCCCTGTTCCGCAGCTTGTCGATATTTCGGAATAAGCTCTGCATCAAGGTCTCCTCCGAGAATAACAAGAACTTTCGATGTCATGGTATCTGTCTCTTCACACTTTTCCATCCGGCCGTGTTGTGTCGATATCATATGCGATATGGTAACAGTTGGACAGCGATGCCGCCATGCCGGCATAGGTTTTGAGGAAATCTTGCACGTACGTTCTCTCCCAAACATCTATTGGATATTCTTTCATCGCGACCAGATTCTCGCTAGCATATTTCAGCCACTGGATGATGGCTCTTCGTTTGTCGATATCCTTCTGCAAGAAAACATTCTTCTCGATGGCTTCACGCATCATCATCGCCCAGCAGATCAATCCGCCGAAATGCGTATCCAGGTCTTGATGCTGTTGATTTGCATGCTGACGGAACGAACTCAATGGTTCTGTGATATAGATGATATCCCCCTGCGACATCAAGCAGAACCAAGTCGTAAAATCTGTGATAAGGTATTTCCCTTCTCTTCCCGTCCATCCAAGTCGGCCGCCATCAAGCATATACTTTTTACAGAGAAGTGCGGTTGTCGGCTCTCCAAGGTAGTTGATGATGTGCTGCAGCAAAAGTCTCCCAACATCATTCCCCGAAAGACGCGAAGTTTTTTCACAGATGGGCTTCGACCAACTCTTGTCGGGCAACGTGTTTCCCTTTTCATCAATCAGCGTTCGATACGACGTCACGAGCTTCACGTCAGGATACGTGAAATAGAAATCCATCATCGTCGCGATTTTCTTTGGGGCGAATAGGTCATCGTCCATGAGCCAGTTGACGTACTCGGCCTCCGGATTGTCGTATTCCAGCGCTCGATTCCAGTTCCCGGTCGCATTATATTCTGGATGATGCTCGTATCGGATACGCGGGTCATCGGCAAAATATTTCTTGTAGACCTCTTCCGTCTCATCATTGTGGCTGTTGTCCGTGACGAAGATGTCGAGGTTGCGATACGTCTGCTTCTGCGCGCTCTCGAGCGCCTGACGGAAGTAGTCCGGGCGCTGATACGTCGGGATGACGATAGAAACGAGCGGATAGAGGTCCTTCGAGTATTCATCCAGAAATGATGTTCGCATGTCATCGTTCATAGCAAACGTGTTGGAACGCATGCGGCAAGCCGGAGCTTTCTGCGACAGGACAGCGACCTTATATCCTGCCCGGCGATGTTCGCAGCTGGCAGACGCACCTAAGAGAACCACGCCTTGCAAAACATCTTTGCGCCATGGGACATCTTTCTGCGTCGCGAGGAAATATCCGTCGAGCGCCTGCACGTTTTCGCAGGGCGCTGCCGCCGTCCTGCCTGCCAATGCGTGACGCGCTGGATCGAGGACAGCGCCCACCCGCTGCGGTGACGTGTACGTGATGCCCGTCGTCAAGACCCGTTTCGTCCCGGAAAGCCCCAGCAAGCCGACTTCCGGATGCGCACGGAATGCCGCAAGAACTTTCGCAAGGATCTTCGGCCGAAGGAACTCGATGTCACTGCTCACGTAGATTTTGTAGCGAGCATCAGATTGCTCCATGGCTTCTTGGAACGCGGAGGCAATCTCGCGTTCCTCCGATGGCACAGCAGTCAGCTGCAACTCTGTCCCCTGCGGAACAGACAGCGCACCTATGCGTTCCTTCATTCCCGGCACATCAACATATATGATTGCAATTTTCTCCATCGTAATCCCCCGCCTGTTGATAACTGTTTTTCATGTTATCACAAATGTCCCCCCCGTAAAGACAAACGCGCATAAAAAAAGCACATGCTCCAAAGATTCGAAGCATGTGCCTGAGAAGTATTATCTGTTCTCCCAAACGATGTCTTTTGTTTTGTTTTTTGTTCAACTGAACGAACGTGCGAACAATGCGCCCGGTTTACAGCTTGAACTTCTGGACGTTCGCCTGGAGCTCGCTTGCCATCTCCGCGAGGCTGTGGCTGGCGTTTGCGATTTCTTGGACGGAGGCTGTCTGCTCTTCCGTCGCGGCCGAGACGGACTCGGCTTCTTCTGCCGCCTTGCTGCTTTCCTGGCTGATCGTGTCGACGTGGTGGACGATGGCCTGCGTGCCGGCATCCATGCTCGCGATGACTTCGCTGATGCCCTGCACCTGGTTCGAGACCTCTTCGACGATCTCGATGATCTTGCGGAACGATTCGTCCATGGCGAGGATCTTCTGCGCACCGACCTTGACTTCTTCGCTGCCCTGCTGCATGCCGTCAACGGCATCCTGCGTTTCCTTCGTCGTGACCGTGATGAGGTCGGAGATTTCCTGCGCGGCCTGCTGGCTCGACTCCGCGAGCTTGCGGACTTCGTCGGCGACGACGGCGAAGCCGCGCCCGTGCTCGCCTGCACGTGCTGCCTCGATGGCGGCGTTCAGAGCGAGGAGGTTCGTCTGCTCAGCGATGCCGCTGATCGTTCCGACGATCTCGCCGATCTTCTTCGAGCGTTCGCCGAGCGACGTGACCGTCTGCGCCGACTGTGTCGTCGTCGTCTCGATGTGGCGGATCTGCGCGAGCGCTTCATCGAGCGTCTTGCCGCTGCCGCGCGCGATATCCGCCGCCTCGCGGCCATGGTTCGCTGCCGCGCTTGCGTCTTCCGAGGCCGATTTCACCATCGTGCTGAGCTCGTGGACGGCCTGCTTCGTCGCATCGACGGCGCGCAGCTGCTCGTTCGTGCCCTCGGCGACGCGAACGATGCTGTTCGCGACCTGGTTCGACGCCTGCGCCGACTGATCCGTCGAGGCGTTGAGCTCCTCGGACGACGCCGCGAGCGTCTCGCTGCTCTCGCTGACTTTCGTGATCGTGTCCGCCATGCTGCCGCGCATGTCGCGCATCGCCGCCGCGAGCTGGCCGAGCTCGTTGTCCGACGTCACGCGGTTCGGACGGTTGCGGAAGTCGCCGCCCGCCATGAGGTGCATCTCGTCCATCATGGCCGCGAGCGGGCGCATGATGCGGTTGACCGTCAGGATGACGCCGACCGTGATGAGGATGAGGATGAGGATCGAGATGCCGATCATGATCTTCAGCGTGTTGCCGACCGGCGCGAAGACTTCGTCCTGATAATCGACGACCGCGACGCCCCAGCCCGAGGCATCGACCGTGCTGTAGAAGGCGATCATGTCCTTGCCTTCTTCATTTTCGAACTTGTAGACGCCCGTCTCGCCCGACGTCATCTTTTCGCCGAGTTCGCGCAGGCCTTTGTTCTCTTCGTCCCCGATCTTCTGCTTCATGATCTTCGATTCGTCCGGATTCACGATATACGTGCCGTCTTTTGCAATCATGAGGCTGTAGCTGTTCTCGCCGATCTTGAGCTGCTGCACTTCTTCCTGCAGCGCATCGACGTTGATGGCGGCGAGGATCATGCCGACATTCTTGCCCGCATCATCTTTGACGAGCGAGATGCTGTTGAAGATGATCTTGCCCGTGGCCTGCGAGACGACCGGCGAGCTCATCCACGTGTCATGCGCGCCCGTCATCGTCTCCTTGTACCAGGCTTTGTCCTGGTTGTGCATTTCCTTCGCGCCAGAGGCTGCATAGCCGTGGAGGTCGCCCGACCCATCGAACGGACCCCAGCTCACGCTGTCGTAGACGCCCGGATAATCTTCTTTCATTTCCTCGTAGCGATAGCGCGTCTCGAGGTTCATGGCCTCGGCCGACATCGATCGCGCCGTGACGTTATTCGCCTCGATGCGCGTCTCGAGCATGCGCGCGTCGAGCCATTCGGAAATGACGTCCGTCGTTTCCGACACGGTTTCCGACTGGCTGCGCGTGATCTCCTCGTCAAAGCTCGTCGCGACGTACTTGAAGATGACGCCCGACATGATGACGAGGCCGACGATAACGATCGGCAGCACGAACATCAAGATTTCCGTCTTGACGCTGCGCGCCCTTGCGAGTCCTTGCATGCCCGGCATATGTTTTTCTGTTTCCACGAATGATGCCCCCTTGAATGCGAAGCTCCGCGCCATCCCTTGACGCTTCCTGCAAAATCGCATTTCCCATAATTGTCTTGATTTCTTTATTCTCTGTTTTTTCGCGATTTCCTCTAAATTTTTCTTGTGTGGCACATTTTTTTGGATGAACAAAAAAGCTGCCCGCAAACGCAGGCAGCTTGTCATGATTCGATGGTTTCAAGGAATCCGGATGGCTCAATGCGCGATGACTTTCGCCGCGACCATCTTGCGGCGCCACGCACGGAGCTTGTACCAGCACATCGGCAGCACGAGCATCGGCAGGCCGGCGTAGAGCGCCTCCTGGAGATCCGGCGTGAACGCCATGACGACGAGGCAGAATACCTGCGCCCAGATGCCAAAAAGCGTGACGTACGGGAAGAGCGGCGTGCGGAATTTCAAACGCTTGTCCGCGCCCGTCGCCATCATCATCTTGCGGCGGCGGTACTGGCTCCAGCAGATGGAAATCCAGGCAATCGCGCCCGTGAAGCCCGAGACGGCGAGGAGATACGTGTAGACGGCGGAATCCGGATTGATGCTGTAGAGCAGGATGACCGCCCAGCAGGCGCAGATCGACAGCATGATCGCCTTCGACGGCATGCCGTTCTTGTTGATCTCGCCGAGAAAGCTCGGCGCCATGTCCATGCGCGCGAGCGAATGCATGGCGCGCGCCGCGCCGTACAGGCCGGAATTCGAGCAGGAAATGGCGGCCGTGAGGATGACGAACGCGAAGAACGACGCAACGCCCGTCATGCCGTAATTCGCAAGCGCCAATGCGAACACGCTTTCATCGAGCCCCGCCTGATCCCAAGGCAAAATGGAGATGAGCAGAGAAATTGGGATGATGTAGAGCGCGATGATGCGCCACGTCACATTGCGGACGGCGATGGGGATGCTTTTCTCCGGCTCCTTGCACTCGCCGGCCGCGAGGCCGATGATCTCCGTGCCTTGGAAGTTCACGAGGATGATGACCATCGTGAGGATGATCGACCAGTAGCCATTCGGCGCGAAGCCGCCACTGCCAAGCAGCACGGACGTGCCGAGGTAGCCCTGATCGCCGATCACGCCGAGGCAGATGAGGCCGGCTACGATGCTGAACGCTACGAGCGCGACAATCTTGAACAGCGCGAGCCAAAACTCGCTTTCGCCAAACTTATCGACATGGAACAAATTGATGGCCGTCACCAAGAGGCCGAACAGCACGGCCCACCAAAGCTGGCTGACAGCCGGCACGAAATTCGACATGATGATGCCGGCGGCGATCATCTCGGACGGCACGTAGGCGACCCACGTGATCCAGTACGCCCAGCCGACGCCGCACGCCCACGTCGAGGAAATATTTTCCTTCGCATACGTCACGAAGGACCCCGAAATCGGCTTTTCGACCGCGAGCTCCGCGAGGCAGAGCATGACGCAGAGCACGATGATGCCGCCGAGGAGGTACGCGAGAATGGCAGCCGGGCCCGCCTGCTCGAGGACATAGCCCGTGCCGAGGAAGTAACCGCTGCCGATGACGCCCCCGAGAGAGATCAGCTGCAAGTGACGGTTCTTCAGTCCCCTGTTCATCTTGTTTTCGCTCATAGCTTCCGTAACACAACCTTCCCGCGCTGCACCTTTTCGCTCAGCGGGCCGCCAGAACGTCCGGCACCTGCACACCTGGACAGCGCTCAAAAAATAGACCTCAGGCATTCTCCAGATTCTTTTCCTGATGACGTATCAAGGATACTACAAACGACGTGAAAATACTAGATAGCACGAGAAAAAATTTGCGTGGCCGGGAGAGATTCCCTATAATGAAGGAAAATGCAGAAAGGACGGACAAAAATCCCCATGAAGCCATACAAAACCACGACCGGCGAAAGCACGGCGAGCTATGAAATCCAACGCTCGAAATTCATCACGCACACGAGCCACGTCGAGAGCGAAGACGAGGCGCGTGCCTTCATCCTCGCGCAAAAAAAAGCATACTTCGACGCGCGCCACAATTGCTCCGCCTACGTGCTCGGCCCGGACGGAGCGAAGCAGAAATCAAACGACGACGGCGAACCTGGCGGCACAGCCGGCAATCCGATCCTTGAGGCCATCAAGAAGAAAAATCTCACAAACGTCGTCGTCGTCGTCACGCGCTACTTCGGCGGCATCAAGCTCGGCGCAGGCGGCCTCATCCGCGCCTACAGCCACAGCGCCGTGCTCGGCCTCGACGCGGCCGAAATTGTTGAAATGACACCGCTGGAAGTGATCCACGTCAAAATCGGCTATGACTTGCTGGCCAGTGTTGAAAACGTCCTGCGACAAAAAAATATCCGCACAGGCGAAAAAGCCTATGCGGAAGATGTGACGGTCGATATTTTATTGCAAGCGTCGGAAAAATCTGCTGTCCTCGAAGAACTCACGAACCTCACCAGCGGCCGTGCACGCTTCGAAGACAGCGGCACGCAAGTGATTGCCGTGCCCGTTACGCCTGCGTCTTGCGCTTCTGCGTGAGGTATTCGTCCATGGCCTCAGCAACTTCTTTCGAATTTTTCACGGTCTGAATGACGTTCCACGGGCCGAGCACGACATCGCCGCCCGAGAACACGCCCTCTTTCGTCGTCTTGCCCTTGCCGTGCACGGCGATGAGGCCGCGCTCGCCGAGCTCGAGGCCCGTCGTCGAGTCCGCGATCTTGCTCTTCGTCGTCTGGCTCGCCGCGATGATCGTCGTGTCCGCCTCGTAGAGCTGCGGCTCGCCCTCGGAGACAAGATTGCCCTCCGCGTCGAACGTGCGCTGGAACAGCATCGGCCCTTTCTCCGTGAGCTCGGCAACGCCGAGGCCGTACGCGAACTCCACGCCGTCAGCGATCGTATAATCGATCTCGCGCTGGCTCGCGCGCGCCTTGAGGCCGCGGCAATAGATCGTGACGTGGCGGCTGCCCTTGCGCACGGCCGTGCGCGCGACGTCCATGGCCGAATTGCCGGCGCCGATGACGGCGACGCGGTCGCCGAGCTGGTAGACCTCGGGATTCTGCAAATAGTCGACGGCATACGCAACATTGCCGAGGCTCTCGCCCTTCACATTCAGCCGGCGCGGACGCCAGGCGCCCGAGCCGATGAAGATGGCATCAAAGCCGTCCTTGAAGAGATCGTCGAGCTTCAGCGCGCCGCCGATCGTCGTATTCGGGCGGATCTTGATGCCGAGCTGCTGCAGCTTCACCTGATAGCGCTCGAGAATGCTGTTCGGCAGACGGAACTCCGGGATGCCGTAGCGCATCATGCCGCCGATCTTGTCCTTGCGCTCGTAGATCGTGATGTCGTAGCCGAGCTGTGCGAGGCGCACGGCAACCGTGATGCCGGCCGGGCCCGAGCCGATGACCGCGACCCTCTGGTTCTTCTTGCGATCGCGCTCGAGCACGGCCCAATCGAGGTACGCATCGGAAATGTAATGTTCGATGCTCGAGATCTGCACGGGGCTTCCCTTCCGTCCCTGGATGCAATGGCCTTCGCATTGCGCTTCGTGGTCGCAGACGAGCGAGCAGACGACGCTCATCGGATTGTTCGCAAAAAGCATCGCGCCCGCCTCGCGGGGCTTCCCGTCGAGGAACAGCCGGATCATCTCCGGGATGTTCGTCTGCGCCGGGCAACCCTGCAAGCGGCACAGCGGTTTTTTGCACTGCAGGCAACGGCGTGCTTCGTTGATGACATGAACAGCCATAAATTTCAGTCCTCTCTTACTCCGTAAACGATTCGTTCTATTTATTCTTCTTTCATATTAACGGACGTAGCGGTTGAAAGTCAATGGCCTGCAAAGAAATATTTTTCGATTCACAATCGTACAATATCGTACAATACAATTCATTTATACATCAAAAAAGAAGGTCTGCCGGAAAAACGACAGGCCTTCCTTTGATGTGCTCGCCCGAGCGAGCAAACGCTTCCACGCGTGTGCCTCAGTGGAGGAGGAGTTCTTTGACAGCACCGTAGTGGAGCTGCTGCGTCGCGTCGCACGGATTGCCCTTGAGCACCGCTTCTTTTGCCGCTGCTTCGTCAGCGACCTGGACTTTGCCGGCTTCGACTTCACTCGCGATCTTCGCCCAGAGCGCTTTGCGCGAAGCGACCGTGTCTTTGAACACTTCGTTGTTGTAATCGATGTTCATCGACTTGTCGGATTTCTCCTCGTCGCAGTTGAAGAAGACGTAAGCTTTCGCTTCTTTCTTCACCGTCGTCTTCGCGGCCGTTTTGGCGGTCGTCTTCGTGGTCGTTTTCTTCGTTGTCGTTGCTGCTTTTCTTGGCATGCGTAATCCCTCTTTCTTCCTTCCAACGTGATAGAATGAATGATGACACTGCCTATTATAAACTTTTGGACGAAAGCTGTCAAAGGTGCGTGATTTTCATGACTTCTTGAGCGCGTCGAGGCCGGCGAAAGCGTACGTGCGCATCGCGGCTTGGAAGGCCGGATCGCGCAAAATGCGCATGGGTTCGTCCTCGGCCGCGAGCGGGAAAAAATCCTTGAGATTCAAAAGGAGGATCGGCGCCATCGTGTGCATGATGCCGCTGTAAAGCACGGGATCGCCTGCATCACGGCCGAGGTAGTCTGCGAAGAGTTTCCGCACCCACGGAAATTTCGTCACAGCGAGATGACGGAGGATTGGCAGGAACGCCGTCGCATTGCCGAGCGCCTCGCGCAGCCAGACTTGGATGGCGCGTTCCTCCGCGCCCGCACGGCCGCCGCGCTTCACCGACCAGAGGATCATGTCAAAGAAGCGCTCGAGCCGTTCGCGCGGCGTGCCCGCCCCCTCCGCGATGTCCTGCAACGTCGTCTGGCTGATGATCCGGTCGTGGACACGGTAGAGCATCGCTTCATAGAGGCCGTCGCGGCTGCCGAAATGATAATTGACGGCCGCGAGGTTCGTGCCGGCTTTCTGGCAGATTTCCTTGCTCGTGACAGCGGCAAACCCCTTCGCCGCCGTGAGCTCTTCAGCGCAATCGAGCAAACGCTCGCGCGTCACGCGGCCGTCCTCGCGTTGTTTGATGTCTTGTTTCATATGATGATTCCTTCTTTATGTCGTTTTGTGGCGGAAGAGATAGCCCGCTGCCGGGATCGTCACGACGCCGATGAAAAGCATCGGCAGGAAATCCCAGCGAACGTCAAAGAGCGTCGCGCCCTCAAGGTAAATACGGCGCACGGCGTCGATGGCGAAACGCATCGGGTCGATGTACGTGAAGAGTTGCAAGACATCCGGCATATTCGCGACGGGCGTCGCCATACCCGAGAGCAGCGCCATCGGGATCATGAGGACGAGCACGTAGATCAAAACCTGCTGCATATTTTCGGAAATCGCGGAAATCGAGAGGCCGATGCCGGTCGAGCTGACCATGAAAAAGACCAGCGTCGCGACAAGCGCGGGCAGCGAGCCGGCGCACGGGATCGCGAACCAGAACCGTGCGATACAGAAAATCGCGAGCGCCTGAAACAGCCCGACGAGTATGGGCGGCACGGCCTTGCCGATGAGAATCTGCGACGGATGGAGCGGCGTCACGAGCAGTTGATCGAACGTCCCCTGCTCGCGCTCTTTCGCGATCGACATGCCTGCGAGCAGCATGACCTGCGTGAACGAGATCATCGCCATGAGGCTCGGCACGAAATTCCAGCGCGTCTCCTGATTGGGATTGTACCATGTGCGCGCCTCAATCGTGATGCCACCGCTGCCAGTGCGCTGCGCGTTCCACGATTGGACAATCTGGCTGATGTACCCCGTCGCAAGGCCGGCAATGGAACTATTGCGCCCGTCGGCGATGACCTGCACGGGCGCCTGCTCGCCGCGCTCGATGAGCCGGTCAAAATCCTGCGGGATCACGACGACGCAGATGACCTCCCCCGAATCAATTGGAGCCGCGATTTCCGTCGCATTCGAAAGCGTCGCCACACGTTCGAATGCTGGTGCGGCATCGATGTGCGCGAGGAGGTCATGCGCGAGCGCGCCATGCGATTCGTCGATGACGGCATACGGCACTTCTTCAAGATTGTAGTTCGCCGCATAGCCGAAGAGGAAGCCTTGCAGAATCGGTGGGATGATGAGCATGAACTTCAGGCGCGGGTCTTTGACGAGCGCGATGAGCTCTTTCTGGCAAAGGAAAAACAATTGCGCAAAGAACAACCGAATGTCGAACCAGCTCATCCTTCCACCTTCTTTTTCGTCAAACGATACGCGATGAACATGAAGAGCCCCGCATACCCCAAGAGCAGCATCGTATTTTTACAAATGAGCGGCCAGTAGTTTCCCGCGAGCAGCAACGACTTCATGAGCTCAAGAAAATACGTCATCGGCAGGAAATGGCTGACGACACGGATGCCGATGGGCTCGGAATGGAGATCGAACAGGAACCCTGACAGCATGATCGTCGGCAGGAAACTAATAATCAACGAAATCTGGCAGGCGAGCAGCTGATTTTTCGTGAGCGACGAAATGACGAGGCCAAGTGACAGCGCGATAACGAGATAGAGCATCGACTCGCCGAGGATCAGAAGCATCGAGCCGCGCATGGGGAGGTCAAACAGCATGCGCCCGGCCACGAGACAGAGCAGCATGCCGCCCATGGCGACGACGAAATACGGCACGACTTTCGCCAAGATCAATTCGTAGATGTGCACGGGCGTCACGAACAGCGACTCGAACGTGCCGCGCTCCCACTCGCGCGCCATGACCATGGCCGTGAGGAAGACACCGCTGATCGTCAGCACCATCATGAGGATGCCCGGCACGAAAAACCACGTGCTCGTATTCGCGTCATTGAACCAGATGCGCGAGACGACTGTCGCCTGCCCTGCACCGGAGGATGCCGCCCGCGTCGCGACCCATGCAAGCACTGCCCCTTGCACATAGCTCTGCGCAGACATTGCCGTCGTCGCATCGCCACCGTTCAAGATGAGTTGCAGCGAGGCATCGCCTTTCGCGAGATGTTCCGTGAATTCATGCGGCACGCGCAAAATGGCAGAGACTTCATGATCTTTGAGCATTTGCTCCGCTTCCGGCATGGAATGGACGAACACGGGTGAAAAATATTTTGACCCATGCGTAAAAGAAACCATGGAACGCGCCGTCGGCGACGTATCTTCGAGCACAACAGCCGTCGGCACATTCTCGACGTCGAGCGACATGCCATAGCCGATGATCAAAATGAGCATCAACGGCAGAACAACGCCCATCAAAATACTGCTGCGGTCGCGGATGAGCTCGAGGAATTCCTTCCAGACGAGCGCGGAGAAGCGACGGAACAAATTTTTCATGCGCCTTCCCTTCTTTCCTCTAACTTCGCACGCGCTTGTTCCACAATTGCGATAAAGATGGCATTCATATCAGCATCTGGCATCTTCATGCGTGCGCGAATCTCTGATGGCGCACCGAGCACAAGCATCTCGCCATGATCCTGGATCATCATGCGGTCGCAATACTCCGCCTCGTCCATGAAATGCGTCGTGATGATGATCGTCACGCCCTGCGCCGAAAGATGCGTGATCTGCTGCCAGAACGTGCGGCGCGCGAGCGGATCGATGCCGCTCGTCGGCTCGTCGAGGAACAAGATTTTCGGCCGGTGAATGAGCGCGGCCGCCATCGAGAGGCGCTGCTTGTAGCCGCCCGGCAGCTCGCCTGCCACATGGTCAGCGCGGTCGGTCAGGTCAAATTCCGCCATGACTTCGTTGATGCGTTCTTTCAGTTCTGATGCAGGAATGCCATACGCGCCACCGTAGAACCGCAGATTTTCATAGACCGTGAGCTGGCTGTACAGCGAAAATTTTTGCGCGACATAGCCGATGTTCCTCCGCGCCTCCGTGCGCGCCGTGCGCAAATCGACACCTGCGACGCTGAGTTTCCCTGATGTCAACGGCAAGAGGCCGCAGAGCATGCGAAACGTCGTCGTCTTCCCCGCGCCATTCGGCCCCAAGAGGCCAAAGACCTCGCCACGATGGACATCGAACGACGTATGCGAGACCGCCGTGAAATCGCCAAATTTTTTCACGAGGTCACGGACGGTGATGTCCACCTCTGTTTCGTTGTCCTTTCCACCCAGGCTCCCCCTCTGGGGGAGCTGTCGAGCGACAGCGAGACTGAGAGGGTCACGCTGTTTGAGATTCTCCCCCTTAGCATCAGATAGAGAATCTTGGAACTGCGCCACCCTCTCCGCCCCTTCGGGGCACCTCCCCCAAGGAGGGAGGCGTAATTTGCGTGAGCCTCTTTCTTCGTCTTCCTTCAACAAAATCATAAACGCATCTTCCAACCGTTCATCGGACGGCGTTGCGGTCGGCAATTCTGGATGATCTTCCAGGAATGCAACACGACCGCCCGGCGTACGCGTGATGAAGTGGACGTTACCGCAGACCGGCACGGCGTCGGTGATGCCGGGGTCATCGAGCAAGCAGCTTTGCAACGTTCGCATCGGGCAATCCGTTGTCGGCGCGATGTCCTGGCAGCGGCCATCGGCGATGTGGCGAAGTTCCTCTGGCGTGCCGGACGCGAGGATGCGGCCGTGGTTCAGCACGTGCACGGTCTGGCACAGCGCCGCCTCGTCCATGTACGCCGTGCTGACGAGGACGGAAAGATGTTCATCGTGCGTGAGTTTTTGCAGGATTTCCCAAAGCTCGCGACGCGACAAGGGATCGACGCCGACCGTCGGCTCGTCGAGGATGAGGAGCTTTGGCGAGCGCACGAGCGTGCAGGCGAGGCCAAGCTTCTGCTTCATGCCGCCCGAGAGCTTGCCCGCAAGGCGGCCGATGAACGGCGCGAGGCCGGTCATGTCGAGAAGGCGCGCAAAGCGTTCTTTTCGAACGTCTTGCGGCACGCCATGAAGGTCGGCGTAGAGCTTCATGTTTTCCGCAATCGTAAGGTCTTCATAGAGGCCGAATTTTTGCGGCATGTACGAGAGAATATCTTGCACGGCTTGCTCGTTCCTTGTGACGTCAATGCCGCCGACGGTGAGTGCCCCGCCATCCGGCGTCATGAGTCCCGTGACAAGCCGCAAAAATGTCGTCTTGCCCGCGCCATCGGGGCCGACGAGCGCCGTGAGCTCGCCCGCACGGACGCTTAAATCAATGCTGTCGAGCGCTACAACGTCCGGCATTTTCTTTGGATGGAACGTTTTTGTCAAGTGATTCGCCCGGACGATGAGTTCTATCATATCCTTATTCATTACGATGCACCTCATTGCGATGTAATGGTCTTCGCATCAAGTTGTTTATGTTAAAACGCGATGCTTCGAGGACTTCTTCACATACGAAACAAATCGCACCCTTGTACCCTCTCCACCGCTGACGCGGTCCCCCTCTCCCAAAGGGAGGGGCTGCTGTATTCGTTACGTTCGGCAACAGATCCATGTGGAATCAATCTAGTAACTGCAACAGCCCTCTTGAACAGAGTCATCACAACGCAATCTTCACCGTTGCCGGCATGCCGAGACGCAGGACGTTGTCTGCGTCATCAACATAGACGCGCACTTCGTAGACGAGCGCTGTACGCAGTTCGTCCGTCTGCACAGTCTTCGGCGTGAATTCCGCCGTGCTCGAGATGTAGCCGACCTGGCCGTGGATCGACTCCGTTTGGCTGTCGATGTAGACGTCTGCGGACTGGCCTTCATAGACTTTTCCGAGGTCGGTTTCCTTCACATAGACGCGCACCCATTTTTTGTTGAGCAACGAAAGTTTGAACACGGGCGTCGACGTGCTTGCCATGTCGCCGGGCTGGAGGAGGCGCGAGCGGATCACGCCGTCAGCCGGCGCGCGGAGCTCGTATTGTGACAGCTGATACTCGAGCCGTGCGAGTTCTTGGTTCGAAGCCTCGAGCGTCGCCTCGCCGATGGCGATATCCTCCGGGCGCGAACCATTCACGGCTTCTTCGTACGCGCTCGCCGCCGCGCCGGCCGCCGCCTGTTTCGCTTCGGCATCATGGCGCGCCGTCTCAAGCGTCTGGCGGCTGATGCCCTGGATGTCATCGTAGATCGCCTGATAGCGCGCGTACGTGCTCTCGGCGTTCGCAGCCGCCGCCTGTGCGGATTCGTAGTTCCGCTGCGCCTGCGCGATTTCCTCGCTGCGCGTGCCATTGTGCAGTTTTTCGACCGTGCTCTGCTGCCCGCGGATATCGGCCTTCGTCTTTGCAATCAAGAGTTCGAGCTCGCGGCTGTCGAGACGTGCAAGCACCTGGCCTGCTTTCACCGTGTCGCCCTCATCGACAAGAATTTCCGCGATGCGGTCGCTGCCGCGGAACGCGAGCGATACCTCGCGCACGTCTACATTGCCGTTCAGCGTCAAAACTTTTGCGGCCTCCGCTGCTTTCGCCGCTTCGTAGCGCTGATAGCCGAACACGCCCGCGATCACAACGAGCACGATGACGACGAGCGCCACGCCTTTCTTTCCAAATTTCTTCATCTCGTCCACCTCTTGAAACATTTTCTGCATCATGAATATCTTCGTTGATGTCATCATATCAAATTCAAATTTGAATTTCAATTCTCTTGCGCAAAAAAATTTCGCGTGACAGGTTTTCTCCTGCCACGCGTCGAATTCTTTTGCAACAACAAAATTTTTTCTCATCCAACAACGTTGAAACAGAGGTGGAACACATGAACCCGAAACATTTCGTCATCGCCATGGATTCTTTCAAAGGCAGCATCACGTCCCTCGAAGGCGGCAGCATCGTCGCGGAAGCCATTCACTCGGTCTTCCCTGAAAGCGACACGCAGATTTTCCCGCTCGCTGACGGCGGCGAGGGCACGGTCGATGCGCTCGCCACCGGCCTGCACGGCGAGCTCGTCCGCGCGGAGGTCACAGGACCGCTCGGCGCGAAAGCCCAAAGCCGCTTCGGTTTCCTGCCCGCACAAAAGACGGCGATCATCGAAATGGCGGACGCGGCTGGCCTGCCGATGGTGCCGCCCGAAGAGCGCAATCCGATGAACACGACGACGTACGGCCTCGGCGAGCTCATCCTTGCGGCCGCAAAGCGCGGCTGCCGCACGTTCCTCATCGGTCTCGGCGGCAGCGCGACGAACGACGCTGGCCTCGGCATGATGACAGCGCTCGGCGCAAGATTCCTGCGTGCGGACGGCACGCCTGCCGGCATCTATGGCAAAGACGTTGCCGAGGTCGCAAGCATCGATCTCAGCAGCCTTGCGCCGATCTTGCGTGAATGCCACTTTTCCATCGCCTGCGACGTCACAAATCCACTCACAGGTCCTTCTGGCTGCTCCGCCGTCTACGGCCCGCAAAAAGGCGCGACGCCCGAGATCGTTGCGACGATGGACAAGGCAATCAAACGATTTGCGGCTCTTGCAGAGACAACGCTTGCACAGCAGGCAGCATATTCCACAGGCGCAACAAGTTCAACCGGGAACGCAAGCACGCCGACACATTTCGCCGACTTCCCTGGCGCCGGTGCCGCGGGCGGCCTCGGCTTCGCTTTCTCCGCGTTCCTCGGCGGCGAGCTCAAGCCCGGCATCGACCTCGTGCTCGACCTCTTGCATATCGACGAAGTGCTCCAGCAGGCCAATGTCATCATCACGGGCGAGGGCCGCATGGACGAGCAGACGGCCATGGGCAAAGCGCCCATCGGCATCGCACAGCGCGCGAAACGTGCGAATCCGAATGCCATCGCGCTCGCGTTCTGCGGTTGCGCGAAGCCCGGCGCCGGAGCCGTCAACCGTCATGGCATCGACGCGTATTTCCCGATCCTCCATCTGCCGATGACGGTCACCGAAGCTATGGAACACGACACCACCGTGCAAAACCTCCGCCAAACCGTCACACAAGCCTTGCGCGTGCTCGCGCTCGCGTGACATCGCAAACTTCAAAAAATGGGACTGTTGCAGTTACTAGACCGATTCCACATACATCATCCATTGCCGAACGTGGCGACCACAGAAGCCTCTCCCTCTGGGAAAAGCAGACGCAAGGGGCTGTTGCAGTTACTAGACCAATTCCACATACATCATCCATTGCCGAACGTGGCGATCACAGAAGCCTCTCCCTCTGGGAGAGGGGGACCGCGAAGCGATGGAGAGGGTACTCGGGTGCGATAGCCAAACAAAAAGAGGAAGCCTTTCAAAGCATCAAGTCGTTTGTGTTAAAACGTAATGCTTCGAAGGCTTCTTTGTATTTGGGACAAAT
>Ga0256404_1004618_pt1 | contig 25693 bp, 13 predicted proteins | sample RumenRJG_01DNA_FD_185990 | JGI IMG/M metagenome (GOLD analysis project Ga0256404, IMG submission 185990) | Bovine rumen microbial communities from Lethbridge, Alberta, Canada - RJG_01 | ecosystem: Host-associated > Mammals > Digestive system > Stomach > Rumen | place: Canada: Alberta | collected...
AGAAAAACACATACATACACCGGTAATCAGGGAACCTTACGCCATTTTTAGCAGGACGGCTGCTTCAGCCTGATTTTGCCCGTTAGAAAAATGGCCTGTTTTATTAGCAATCCTCTAATCGAAACCCGAAATGATTAGATGAAATAAAAAAAGCATGGGAGAATTTCAAAGAAATCTTCCACGCCTTTTCGGGTAACGTCCCTGATGTGATTCGAACACACGACCTTCCGCTTAGGAGCTCAAAAAGTGTTCGCTCATCCTCGTCAAACGAAGTGCTAAATTGTCAGGAATTGTAAGGCTTAGAAACGATTCCGCTGTCTTTTTGAGTCATCCTCAGATCGTCTCTGTAAGCCCCGGATTTGCCCTGCTGATTAGCTGGCGATTAGCACAGCTAATTTTAGGGTTCAGTCTCCGTGAAACTTACTGATCATAAACATTGGCCACCATCACCAGTTTCATGCGGAAATGACAGACAATATTCAATTGACCAGATATATGATTATCATACACTGCGAAAGGGCAGAAGTCTAATACTTTTTACCTGTTGCTGTATCTCATGTGCTTGTACAAAAACAGTGCTTCCCCAAGGTCAATAGCAGAAAGATCTCCCAATATGAAAAGAGCGCATCTCTTATCGAATTGTTATAATATTATGTTTATATGGTTTTTCCTTCTCGTATTCGTCAAGATCGAAATCTGAAGGTTCTCCATAGCGTCTTATAAACTCTTCTTCATTGATAATAGGAATATTCAGGTTTCTAGCTTTGGCAACTTTAGATGAAGTACTTTCCTTATCATTACATATTAGATAAGATGTTTCAGAAGATATCCTTGACGACACTTCGTAACCTTGATCGCAAATATACTCCTCTAATTCTTCTCTATTAGAAAAGATTTTTAGTCTTCCTGAAATCACAAAAAGCAAATCATCAAATGCATCTCCGTTATCATCATTATCGTCATCTCCATATTCACAATATCCAATATCTAACTTCCCATCCTTATAGATAATTTCATAATCAATACCTTCTCCACCCACCTCATTAAGAAAATGGGCAGTGCAAGTAAAATCTGAATTTGGAACTCTTTCAGCAATATAGTTACTCATATCTGGTACAATTGTGTCAAAATCATCTTCGCAAAAGCAATTCCAAAACTCTATCTTTTTGCTATCACTATTAATATTCATCAAACTGACAATATCTGTATCTGCCTGACCTCTTCCATTTAATTTAAATTTGTATGTTTTTGCTACATCGATTTGTTCTGTCACACTAAAATTGAATTCTACATTTGATGATACTGACATTAGTAAATTCTCCTTCCTATGGTTAAATCAATTTTAATACCCATACTATGAAACACTTTATTGTGCTCATAAACAATAGTTAAGAGTTCCGCAAAGGGTTTTAATTCCCGTCTTCAACAAGTTCCAATTCTCCCGCATAGTTTTCCAAGAACTCATATGCATACTTTCGATTCAGCAAATCATGAATCTTCTGGTTATAGTAATTTCTTAGGCAGCTATAGCAAGAAGGGGAACAGTTGCAGTTCTTGGTAATATCGATCGCTTTTTCCACAACTCGCTGGAACACATCTCCTGACTCAGTAGCCAGCCTTCTCACATGTCCAGCTCCACCTGCAACAGCATCATAAAGCACAATGGAATAGATCATTTTGTTTTCCAGGACGACCTTGTGCAGGCAGCCTTTGATATCATTCCGTTCAATATCAAGCACAGCGGAAAGCGCTTCCAACAACGCATACATTACAGAAAGCATTACGTCTTGTTTACCGGCCTGTGGCGTAGCAAATACAAGCCGAACCACATCTGTCCGGAAAACATGACACAGTTTATTCTTGACAAGCTTCACCTCACAGGCTTTACCCCACGGAGTGACATGTTTCTTCTCCATGGTCTTCTGGTGAGAGTTAAAGCCTGCTTCTTCCATATTCTCTGATGTACTTTCCGCATATCCGCAGTGCGGACAGACATAAAAGTCGTCGTTGCAGACAACCATCAGAGAATCATTAACGGATGTTTCCATCTGGAATTTGTTTCCATCCTTCATGACAAAGGAATACTTCTGCATTACCTGTCTCTGCTGATCCCCAATATAAAAGTCATCACTCCGGTAAACCTTATCCGGTTTTCGCATCGGGACTTCCTTTGGCTTGGCATCAGCCACAAATCCCCTCCTCGGTTCAATGGCCTGCTTCCATCTGTACCGTTCAATGATCTCATGGCAGGATATACATTCCTCCCCGGATGAATCCGGTTCGATCGTTCGATGGTTCCAGGTCAGGCAGGAAGGATTTTTACACTGCGCAACATAAGCTGTTTCCCATTCCTGCCCTGTTGTCTGCGGCAACTTCCTGATGTAACGGCTTGTGTAAAGTTTCCCGTCTGCCACCACCTGTGCGTCAGGCGCATATTCTGAAATAGCCAGCTGAAGATCCCGTACCATCTGCAGCTTTTTATCAGTTGCACTGTTTGCATTCTGATAAAGTTCTACGGTATCTACCGGGAATCCGTATTTGGGAAGAACATTATTTCTGACCAGAAATTCGATCAATTCATTTCTCCCACGATTATCATCTTTTCCTCGGCGATATGACCACAGTTTTTTCTCAACAGCCGCAGCTTCCTGTGTAAGTCCCTCCGCAAGCAAGCGCTCTATCTCCGACTGATAATATTTGACGGTGCTTCGGAATTCATCAACAGCAATCTTCAAGACTCCGTCTTTACCGATCAGCTTCTCCGTCCAGGAATAGTCGTTGATTCCCATGACGTCATGCATAGCAGCTGGTATAGATGCGCATAGAATCTCCTTCAGATTCTGCGGCTTGCTCTCAAGATAAGCGCACAACCGTTCCCATCCATCACCATTAAGCAGCACATCCGCATTATTGGAATTATAAACATCCACCTGCTTAGCAAAAAAGTCACTTAAGGCAACAGCAAAAATATGTCTGAGAATGACCTTCTCATTCCTCACGGCGAACAAAGGCACCCCGATTTTTCCGGTGATCATATTCTCAGGATTTTTGTAATAAGTAAAATCATGCGAACTTAGTTTGGAATATGTCAGTGAGAAAGCTGCTGCATTTTTGCCTCGACCCGCACGGCCTGCCCTCTGAACATAGTTTGCTGGTGATGGCGGCATGTTTCTGAGATAAACCGTCTCCAGATCACCAACATCGACCCCCATCTCAAAGGTTGTAGAACAACTCAGAGCATTGATGTCCTTATTAACAAACATCTCCTGATATTTCTGCTGTTCTTCCCTTCCGAGCTGTGCAGTATGTTCTTTGATATGAAGAGGCTGCATCAAGGAAGACCTGTAAAGTTTTGCATAATGGTTATTATCCAGGAGGCTCGCATGTGTTATCTGCTGAAGGTGTCCACCGCATTTCAGCGTCGTGCACATTCCTTTGCAGTTCACCATAGTTGTTTTTCCACAGACATCACAGGAGTAAATCGGAACATCTTCAGATCCGGCACCTATCGTAAATCTGTCTGTGCTGAAATAAAACTCATCATTTCCCGCTGTAGAAAGCGGCTCCTCACCGCGCAGTACTTCATCCCAATAGATCTGAAGCAATTCATTTGCCCCATTCTCATCGAGATCAAGCACTTTCATGACACGCTTCAAGCGGCCATTTTTCATCAGGTTCCCATTTTTCCTAAAAGCAGCGGACCAACCAGCAAGGTATGCTTTTTTCTTGTCTTTATCAAGATCCTTGCATCTCTTGACACGTTTAGGCCTTGCGGTGTAGAAAATGTATTCCCTGTCGTCATCTGTAAGGTCACAATCTCCTTCAAGGGCACCATGATACACGATATCCATTGCAAGGAGATCGAACAACGCCTTTACATCCTGCACATTCTGTCCATAGGCCTCAGCGACTCCTGACATTACGTCTTCGCTATTACCCTTATAATTGAATTTTATAATGCCCATGGATACAAGGCTGGTGCTTCTTCTGGCGTTTACCATCTCATTGAGCACAGCGATCCAGGCATTCTTTCGGCTGACCGCAGTCAGGTTTTCTGTACCTTTATCTCCCGGTTCCGCAAATGTACGGCAGGTATCAAAATAAGATGTCAATTCATCCACGAAATGCTGTATCTCCCATGGATGGGCTGCCATATTATCCTTATTTTTCTCTACAATATGCCATATCCCACGACGGCGAAGGAACTCACCATAGGATGCTGTCATATAAGAAGCAAAGAATGCCGCTTCTCCACGGCTGTCGGAAAATGACAGGAACTGGCGTTTTTTCTTTATGATATCTACCGAAGCAGACCGCTTGGCAGAACCAAATAGGCCTTTCTTAATCCCCGCTTCGTACTTCTTGCTCTTCAGAACTTTTTCACTCTCCGGCAGTTCTTCATAAAGTGAAGTCCCCAGAACTGCAGTTGCTGCATCATATCCAAGGTAAAAAGTTTTGAAATTACCGAAGTTGCAGCTCGGACATTTTCCGTCTCCACGACTTCCGCTCTTGTTTGCTTTCCTGATCCTCACGTAGTTACTGAGTCCGCATGTACAGGGCGGATCTGACTTGAGACTTTCATGAACAATCGCCCCGCATTTTGCACAGAGCATATAGTCGTTTTTTCCAATTTCCCCGGATGGTTCTTCATCATCCTCATTATCTCCATCCAGATCTGCGTCGCGACTGTCCCTTATCAGGTAATACTCAATATTCTGGTCGTAAGAACTGTTGGCGAATTCCAGCTTGCCATCAATCTCTTTTCCGGCAACTGCTATCCTGCCACAGTCATCACACACAGCGCATTCAAAAACCTTCCACTCTTCCCCGTTAATATCAAGTGTCTGATTTCTGTTTAAAATCAGTTTTTTACTGGTTCCGAGAGTAATGTATGCTCCTTCCAATGCCTTGGCAAACATATGGTATCTTGCTTTTATCAGAGCAGATTTATTCCTTGAAGCCTGAGCGGCAACGCTGATGATATTTACAACATCCTGCTCCGTAATATCATGAAACTCCCTTAGTGCATTTGTAATCTCAGGGATCGTCATTGGGCGGACAGCAATGCTACGAAGATCACGGTACACAGAAGAACTGACACAAAGGTCATACAAAAACTCCGAATCCTGCATTCCATCCGGGAAAGCAATTCCATAGTCTGCAGCAATCTCATTCAATGCTTTCTGCGGATTTACCAGATCATTAAACAGTGCTACAGGGATATTCTTTGCAGGATCTTTATAGGATGGTACAACGCTTTGAGAGCGTATTATATCCTCTTCCCGAAAGCTGGTATTGCACAGAGTTTCCGCGAACTTGACAATATCTCCGTCAGCCTCTTTTCCTCCGAGCGTGGCGCTTGTAAGAATATGCAGCACGTCAGCAGGGTTACTGATCCTTGCCTTCAACCGTTTCAGAAGCAGGGATGTTTCCATCCCTGTAGTTCCACGATAAATATGAGCCTCGTCAAGTACAAGGAACCTGAGTTTCGCCCCGGAAAAAACCAGATCATCCTTTGGCCTGAGCATCATGTACTCAAGCATGGCGTAATTGGTAACCAGAATATGCGGCGGTGTCTTCTGCATCTGGTCTCTTGAAATGATCTCATTTTTCAGAGGCTTTAACGGATACCCATTCTCGTCCTTATATACCTTGCCATATTCAGATATCCCGTCCTGTTCATTTTGTTTGGTGCTGCTGTTATATACACCAAAGGTAATGTCCGGATAGTTTTTCAGAAGATTGCGAAGCCTCTTCATCTGGTCATTTGCGAGAGCGTTCATAGGATAAATCAGGATAGCCCGTACCCCAGAAGACAGCTTTCCTTCTCCTGCCTCTCGTAGAAGATGATTAATAATCGGAATAATAAAACACTCTGTCTTTCCCGATCCGGTTCCAGTGGTGACAATCAGATTCCTCCCCTGGTTTGTCTTACGAAGCGCGCTTTCCTGATGCAGGTATAACCCGCGGTTTATCTGGATTTCCTTATCGCCATCAGGTATAGCCCCTTCAAGGTTTCTAAATAAAGGAGAAGCTTCCCCCTCTTCGATCAACTCTTCAAGGCTGTGACCGGTCTTATATGAATCACTGATATCAAGATACGGCCCTTTGGCAATGCTTCCCTCTTCCCGTAGTGCGGATAAAAACTGTGACGCATACGCTTGATCAGAGATATGAAAAAGCGTCGAAATGTATCCAATGAATTCATCTTTGATATTTTCCGCAGCAGATATAGGACTGAACATGCTTAAATCCTTTCCGTCCAATACGAATACAGGTCAGCATTTGAATACTTGTGCTTATTTGCCTTTGTATACTCATGATCTGTTAACGCATAGACCGTACATTCTAAATCTCTGTCGTAATAGTAGTAATAGTATAAACCGTCTCCGTCTGAATCTGTGATGCAAAGAGAATTTTCTCCAACATACACAATCCGCACCGGATTAACCATCATCTTTGTAACGCCACGCTTGTTCGTATGTTCATCATACGAAAACTCATATCTTTCCCCATGATATCCTGTAGTATAAAGGACTCCGCTGTAAACCGGGCAGTACCCTTCAGAAGTGTCTTCCATCCCCAGAAATTTAATATTATCAATATAGCAGGTGCGAATTACAATATGCCCGGCTTCTTCATTAAACTCATCAGTAATCGCGCGTATAACAATTCTCCTGTTCAGAAAGCGCAGCAAATTCTGGTCCCCGATAATGCAATCACCTTCAGCTATTACTTCCTTCACTCTCTTGAAAAGGCTTCCGGAAAGGATGCTTATCTCATAACGATAATTCCCGACTGGCATTTCATCAGGAAGCTCTACACTCTCTGTGTTTTCATCAAGCTTAAACCCGATGGATTCTTCCTGTTCACCAAAAAGTGTCAACATGAAAGTTCTGTCAGCTTTCCCGATGAATGAACCGCCTTGATTCCAGAAAAGCCGGCTTCCTTCGGTCCAGAATTCTGGTGTCCGCATGAACTGTTCCTTAAAACATACTCGTGCCAGCTGATACCTCTCACTTTGACTGATGCCTTTCACGACCATGATGAGTTGAGTCATTAAGGAACTGCTGGATTCTGAAGATGACTGCAGGACATTTCCTATTGTCACCAGGCCTTGCCCGTCATACATAATATCCGTCTCTCCAACCAGAAAACTTATTTCTGTATTAGATGGATTTTTGACCTTAAATAAGCTGTTTTGCGGAATGTCACCGATATACCAGGCTGTTGAAGATCCATTCATCCAGCTGCCTGTTGTTTCTTCTATCTCAATCCTTGGAACTTCTGCATGAAGTTCACCATTTCTATATGGAATCCTGACTTCTTCATCTTCGCGATTAAATGATACTGTCTCGGAAAAATCATCAATCATTATTCGATAAGATGCCTCTTTATAGTCTGCTGCTGAGTAATAGAACTCCCGATTAAAACTGCAGCTGGCATTATGGATCAATAAAAAACTGCGATCGAATACGAGGCGCTCATCCGCAAGATTGATTACCTGAATCCGGCAAGTTCCCTCTACACTTTCGAGCCGGCATGAAAATGCAAGACCATTTCCGTTTTCCACCTCATCCAAATCTGAAAACTCAGTCCGTTCCCCATTCTTCAAGACAATAAACTGCTGAAGAAAATCAGTGTTGCCAAGAATTATATTGCAGGCGCTTTCCCGATATGCGAAGTAATATTCCTCATCATCCGTACTTACAGACGGAAGTTTTCCACATTCTGCCGGAGGAATAACACGAATGTCCGTACTGCCGATACTGTCAAAAGAAACCAGCTTACCATCGATTGTAATAACATATCCATCCTTCAATTCCAGGAAGAAAGCTTTAAGCCCTGTCACTTTGAAGTCATCAATATCGGTAATTTCTGCATTTTCAACCTTCAATACTGAAGCAGCCGGCATCACGAATGTATAGTTGCCTTTTTTAACCTGGCTTATTCCAACTTCGGTGCCTCCGTAAAAAATCAGATATTTATAGCATAATGCTTCCTCAGAATCATAGATCACCTCCTCATCACAGTTGATCCTGACCTGTATGTTCATTTCTGCTAAATTGGCAGGAAACCTCGGAAGTGATAAAGCAGTACCATTTAATGTTTTTCCAAGTTCATTTCCGTACCAACTGAGATTTTGTTGATGAACCAGAGAACCACTATAATAGACAGCAAGGATTGCACGTTTTATATTTTCCTCTTTCAATCGGATATCCGGCAGCACAAGCTGGATATCCGTCTCATTTTTCAAAACGAGTTTTGCCCTGATTCTAGAATAGTCAATGGCAACATCCCACTGCCTTGCCTGTCCTTGCCGTTCAGTTTTCTTTGTATTTGCAATCGATGTGATCTTTTCCTTGAACCAGTCCTCGCAAAGCTGCTCTTCGTAGGTCTTGACCGGCATTTCTGCAGAATTGACCAAAGCATCAATTTTTGTAAGCAATCGTTCAAACAAGCTTCGAGTATAAACAGGACGCAATAAGATCAGCTTGCGAATTCCTTCCTGAAAGGAATACACCTTGTAACTAATGGTAAGTTCAATATCTTCTGAGTTTTCATCGCCCAGCTTTTGCTGCAGCGCACGGATCATAACGGTTAGGAGAGGATCTCCCGGAATAATCTCCCAGTTCAAGTTGTTTTTATAGAAGTCAAATAGGAAATCAAACAAAGCCATCCAGGATTTTCTGGTACTCAGCGCATGGATAACCGCGGTAGATTTAAATGCCCTTCCGTTCGCATCTTCAATAAACAACCTCCTGTTTCTCTTCATGGCATTCTCCAGAGAATTCTGGAGAAGCCTGACTACAGCGCCGCTGGTGTCTCTGTAACCAAACTGCAGCGATATATAATTCCAGAAGTTGCTGTTCTCTTCGTTCTTCCAGTTTTTCGCGTTGTTAATCAGTGCAAGCGTAATTTGCATCTCAGCTCGAAGATTCAGTTTCGCCAACGGATCCCTAAGCACGGTGTCTATGTATTTTTTACTGATTTCATTCAGCTTATCCACCGTTTCCTGCTTTAAGATCTTGCTCCCTATCAACGGATATCTGGCAAAAACTTTCTCTTCAAACTTTCCGTCGCATTGCCAGACCTGCATATCCTTTTCCAGAATATCCTTTTCTGCTTCCGGACGTTCTGTTGTTCTCTCAAAGCCAAGGGATCTAATGTAATCGTTAAGTTTTACCCCTTTGTTGTAGCAATATGTTGTCAGTACTTTGCTAATTCGAGAGTAAGTCGGAAAATAAACAATGTTATCCCGGATGACATACTGCTTTAGTTCCTCGATATGGCGTTCACGGGCTCCTTCTGTGGTAAGCTCTGTCCCGTCCAGTCTGGATTCATAGCCGTAGAGTTCAATAAAATCTTTTATGGCATAGCCATTACGGGAAGCCAGTGACCTGATCCACTGATTTTTAGGATCAGAAGAAATATAGACTTTCCCGTCAATGAGATTATCTTCGAAAAATGATATTATCTGGCTATCGCTCACCGCCCTGGCGTCTCCAATAGGATAACCAGAAACGAATAAAGAATAGTCATTTATTGCCATTCCTCGTAACTGAGCGTTGCTTCTGAATTTTTCCGGATACTTGGGAAGGAAGAAAGGTTTCCTAATACAGTAGATAATGTCACCATCGGATTCACCTGCCAATTCCCGTTCTGAGAACTTATGATAGCCAATATCTATAATCTTCTGCTGAAGATCAACAGGCAAATCTTTCAGGAAGAAGACTTTAATTTCGTTCTCATAGACAAAAACGCATGCCAAATCACCCTGCCGGTCATTCATACAACTGCAGGTAAGTTCCTTGTCATTATAATCAAATGATCTGGATTCAATCAGTTCTTCCAGGATTTCACGCTCTGAATCCGTCAGTTCCTTTCCCGTCCATATACCTCGCCTTCTTGACGATCGTTTTTCAAGTGCGTTATAAATGCTTTGTCGTGACAGGCCAAACCAGTCCGTCATCCATGAAGGCTTAAATGAAAAGCGCTCTGTCAGAATATCAATTACGGAAAAATCGAAACCTTTCCCTGACGTCCAGTAATCATATGTTCCATCAACAGATTCGGAAGAGTCTTCGCTGGTGTTCTTCCCTTCATCAGCAAGTTGAAAGTATTCTTCCCCCTGTTCATATAACAATTCTATCTGCTCCTGAAGCTGACTAATGGACAGTGCCCCCAGATTGCGCATTTGCCACAGATCTCCCTCACTCATAGCAACAATCTGTCGGATCGTTTCTATACCTTCGCGTTTAAAGGCATTGCAGATCCTTATTGGAACAAACAGGTCAGTTGCAGGTCTTTCAAGTATTATTTCAGGGAGCTCAGGACGGCTTTCAACTTCAGATTCAGGATTCTCGGTTTCTTTCTTTTCTGATATAGCGGCATCCACCCCTTTTTCTTCCAGAGTACAAAGAAATCCTTCAATTTCTGATATGCCTTTTGCACCCATGTTACGAATCTCGGGAAGATTATCATAGTTTTCAATAAGCAAATACAGCGTGCTGAATCCAGCACGCATCAGACAATTGTATGTCCTTGTAGAAAAGTTCAGATCAGAAATATCTATGTCCCGGTACTGCTCTTTATTATCAAATTGCATTGCATACATCCCTTCCTCAAGGACAAATAGCTTCCTACTTCCATGAGAGATGGGTTAAACCACCTCTCATGGATCAACTATTCGTTTTGTCATTACGTTAATGGTTATTCTTATGACAGTTTTGCTTCGACCTCCACCAGTTCTGTCTGCATTTCTGATAGTTTCTTCTTATCCGCCGCAAGTAACTGTTCTGATCTGGAAATTTCTTCCGTCAACTGAGTTATCTTTTCTTTCAGGCCATTAATTCGCAGTGGCAGACTGTCTGCTGTCGCTTTCTTTTTCTTTTCAATTTCTGATGCTTTTGATTTTGCATCAGAGATATCTGTGGCAAGTTTTTCCAACTGAGCCTTTAATTCTTTTTTCTTACCGAATGCGAAGAATCCCGAAGATGTAAGCTGTGTCTGAATGCTTTTTTCCTGATTTTCAAGATCCGTCACATCTTCTTCTGCATGTCTCAATTGTATAGAGATTGATTCAACCTCTTCACTAACTTCAGCCTTTACCTGTTGTTCATACTTCGCGCCATTTGTATTGCGGTCATCGAGTTCTTTGTTTAGACAGGGAATTTTCTTTTCCAATTCAGCAATTTCTGTACTAATCACAGATATTTCCTGATCCAATTTAGCTTTCTGTTCATATAAAGCGGCTTTCTGTATTGTTGGATCTGTCTGACAGAATTTCTCCCATTTTTCCTGAATATCGATCATTGACTTCGTTGCTGATACAGTATGCGCACTAGAATGTGGTCCCTTCGGAATTGCGATTTCCTCTGATCTCTTATTCCATTCGGCAAGTTTTCCTGTCAAATAGACAATATCTGCTGTTCTTTCTGGATTTCCTCTTAATGATGACAGTTTTTTATCTACTTTTTTAATCTCTGCCTCAATCGCCCTGTTCTGTTCTCCCTGTACTCGCTGCATCTCGCCTTCAGCGCCTTTTGCAAGATTAGCTCGTGAAACGCCGCCAGCTTGTATAATCACATCCGGCATAGTATAGAAGCTTTCAATTGCCTCTAATCTTTGCTTATAGTCATTTTTCGCAATTGCCACAGCATCTGTTATGGCACTAGAAATACCGTTTGCGAATTGTTCAATATCTTTTGCTACCATTTTACTATCCCCTTTCGCATTAAAGATTTGCAATCCTGGCCTTCAAATCCTCAACTTTCTTTATTGCAGTTTCAACTTTCGCATCCAGTGCCGTTTTCTTTTCAGACAAAGCTGCTAATTCACTCTTCTTTCCGGAAAGAATGCTTTTTTCATCATCAATCTTCTGTTGGAGAGAAGCGATATTACTATTGCATTTTCTCTTCGCTCCTTCATACTCCGCTTCCACACGTCGGATATCCTCCGTAAATCGCGGAAGGCCTGCTCGTGCATTCTCCACCTTTTGTGTCAATTCTTTCTTTAATCCAAATTTGAAGAAAGACAGACCTGCTATTTGAGCCTGCATATCTTCAATAGATCTTTCTGTTGCAGCCTTGTCAGCCTTAAGAGTATCGATCTTTTCCTGTAGTCCTTGAAGTGTGGAAGCCAGTTCTGATTCGATGCGTGCTTTGGCCTCGTCATAACCACTTTCAAGTTCTTTAATATTTTGCTCAGAGACTGGAATGTCCTGCTCAAGTATCTTTTCTTTTGTATCAAGATCTGAACGTTCTTTTCTTACGGCAGTCACACCCATTTCTGCTGCTTTGAGGTCATCAAGCAAATGTTTTTTCTTTTTTTCAGCCTGTACCTCCGGCATATCCTCATATTTAGAGTTCCACCATCTTTGTATCGATTTTGATGACTGTGAAACCTCGAACTCTGTGGATCCTATCTCAGCAGTTGACATTCCGGTCATGCTGAAATCAATATCCAAGGCACTGGAATCATCAATTATTTCTGTAATGACATCTCTGATTCCTCTGACTGCTATATACGAGCAGCCGTCATTAAGATATTTTTTCCCTCGACTGTCAATGTCTTTAATTAGATCGTCGTACTTAGTACCATAGCTATTGCGATCCAACACAATTCCTCGCATATCCCTTGTCACTTCATCCATGGATGTATATGTTTTTGAGGATACTCGATCCTGATGAGCATCTAAGCGTTCCCGCCAGGTCGCTTCAAGTTTTTTATAGGATCTGCGTGCTTCTTCGACCAAATCCAATGCATTTGACTCTGCCTGCTCTCTTCTTTTTTTCTTATTCTCTTCTTCAGCTTTTTTTCTTGCTTCTTCTTCAGCCTTACGTTTTTCCGCCTCAATGCGGGCCTTTTCTTCCGTTTCTTTTCTTCGAGCCGCTTCACGGGCTAGTCTTTCTTCACGTTCTTCCGGGGTTTCATTTCTGATCTCAGACAGAATCATATTCAATGTGACATCGGCATTTCTTGCTCTGGGACCACGTTTTGATTTAGGAATACAGGTTCGAACAGTTACCTTCAGTTCTATTTTTTTCATTTTCAGCAAAGCAATGATTTTGCCTACTGAATGCTGGTATGCCAAACCTACAGATCCACCTTTGAAAAACAGCTCAAGCGCATCCTGTCCCTGCTTATCCTTTGCTAGCTTATAAGTCAGTTCATCTCCAACCTTCATTCTTTCGCAACGATCAGCACGACCTTCATACTGCGTTGCTTCCAGTATAATAATTCTTTCGGGATCCTCATAAGATTCTATAATCTTCTCAACGGTGTTTCCACTCTGCTCGAGTCCATTGATTGCGAGTTCGTATCCCTGGGCTGCAGATTCATAAGCAAGAATCAGTCCTTCAACTTCATGTCCGATACTGAAGCCGCGAAGATATTCGCATGCCAAATTCCACTGGGATGGAGCATGCTTCATATCAGCAGCCTTTTTATATACCTCAATTGCTTTCTCGTTATTATAATCAGTGCCTCTCCCATGTTCATAGCAAAGTGCAAGGCAATATAGTCCCTCTGGATTTCCCTGGTCTGCAGATTTTTTGGCCCACTTGAAAGCCTCATCATAATCACTGTCAGTACTAAATTGCTCTAAGGAACCTCCTAGCTTGGTGAAGAGCTTTGCAATTTCTGCCTGTGCAACCGCATCTCCAGACTCGGCTTTCCTTAAATTCTCTTCAGCTTCTTCATAGATCTTCACAAGGTCAGCCGCGTCATTATCACCATTCTCTGCAGCTTTTCTCATCCATTCTGCAGCTTTTTTGAAGTCTCGTTTAGTGCCAGCTCCTTTTGCAAAGTGAAGACCAACATTAAACTGGGCTGTTGCATCTCCCGTTTCGGCAATTCTTTTCCACCACTTAAATGATTCTTCAAAGTCCTGATCAACTTCATCACCATTTAGATAATCATTTGCCAGTGCCTCCATGGCCCAAATTTCGCCATCTTCTGCTGCCTTTATTTTGTCTTCAATGCTCATATTGGAAGCACGGTTTCCTTTGATCATTTCATCCAGATAAGGACGGCAAGTGATCTCTCCCATAAGAAACATGCTGCAAACCAGATCCGGACGTTGTCTATCCTGAACGATCTTATATGCAATATGGTCTTCATCCACCGCAGTTATCAGAACGCCTGCTGCACTATACTTATTTATCTTTCGAAGCTGATCTATCACACCTTCAGCAATAAGATGATTTCTCAATGAAGCAAATGCTAATACATAGTAAAGATGATTATCTTCTTTAAGCTTTTCCGAAGTAATGTTGAGTGAACCGTCTGTTTTTTTCCATTCTCCTTCTACGTCGGGAGTGTAGAAACCCTTTTTCTCATCTCTGGAATATGCTTCAAGTCTGATTTTTTCTTTATCTGAATAGAGCACCCACATCAGAGCTTTATCAATATAATCAATCGTCACTTGCGTTGCACTAAACTCTTCTTTATCCTCCGTTTTTTCCGGTGTTTTAAGAGTTTGATGTGCAACTGCCATAAGAAGATTGTTAATAATCGAGGAATTCATGAAAATATTAAGAATATGGTCTACACCATCATGAACATCTCCATAAACATTGAAGAACCGCTTATTACCATTCTCATCCTCTTTTGTTTGAGCCAATGCACCTATACCAGAAGCAAAGGCTTCAACTGCTTCGGCCGCATCCATCTTTCCTTTGGTCATATCAACCTTGCTGTTGAAATCAATATCATAATCCATCTTTAGACCTCCAAATTATTTTCTTTGATTATGCTCGTTCTTAATCCAGCAAATCATAAAATTGTTCACTACTAATAATTGCGATATTTTTACCCTTCTGGTTTAGCTCAACAGCGCGTTCATATTTCCTTGAGGAATAGTCCCCCCTAACAACAAGGTAATCTGTTTTAAGGACCGTCGAACTCTTTATAATCCCTCCTCTTTCCGAAATAATACTTGTAATCTTGTTTTCTTCCCGTGTATCAAATCCTGTAAGTACGAAGATTTTATCTTTGAACTCAATCCAAACAAGATCTTTTGTAAAAGTCCCCGGATCTACCTTCTCGTACTCATCATCAGATTCAAACGAATCATCAGTAATATCCGGCATCATTTTAAATATCATTACTTTCCTTGCAAGTTCTTCATCCTCTTCATGTTCAAGATATTTTTCGTACCAAAATATCGCTTGCTGCATATCATGGTGCGTTCCCTCTTCAAACTGGTAGCAGTGGCCAAGATTTCGCATGGCAAGGACATTACCCTTCTCTGCGGCCTTTTTGATAAGTTCGAAAGCATCTTTAGCTGTTTTTCCTGGTACATTTCCTCTTGAAATATAGGCAGCATAACTGTTCATTGCCTGATCATTTCCAAGCTCAGCTCCTTGTTGATAATACTCAACTGCTTTTGAACTATTTTGGGCTACACCACGTCCATGTTCATAAGCAAGGCCCATAATCCACATACCATCTGCATTTCCCTGATCGGCTGCTTTTTGTGCCCACTTAACACATTCAGCATAATTAAGATCTTTTTCAGGCTGTTCTGTAGAATTTCCAACTTGCATTAAAAACTTCGCATAATCAGCCTGAGCTTGTGAATCCCCTGCCAAAGCATCTTTGGCATCTGCTGCTGTTTTTTCATATGCTGCCAACTGTTCAGGGGCATCTTCATCTCCATTCTCAACAGCTTTTCGCATCCAATAAATTGCTTTTTCAAAATCCCTTTTCGTTCCAAATCCTCTAAAATAAAACTGTGCGAGATTATACTGTGCTGTAGGATGGTCAAGCAGCGCCAATTTTTCATACCAGTAAAATGACTGATCTGGATTGACCGCAGTATTCCCATCGCCGTTCGCATATAATTCGGCCAAGCTTAACATGGCGGATTCATCATTATGCTCTGCCATCTGAAGCAATGCCTTTTCTCCACCAAGTTCCTTCATTGTAGGACCAGACATTTCATCTATATATGGTCGCATCATTCTTGTGGAATTGAATACCCCACCACTGCACATCATGTCAGGGCGTTTTCTTCCAGAAACAGTTTCGAACCGAATAACATTATCAGAAACAGATATCAAAAAACCTTCTCTGTCGAAATCCATATAATCGATGCTATCTTTCAAACCACTCTCTATGAAATGCTTGCTTATTATCATACTGGCTTTGAAAAATGCTCCGAGGTTCCCACCGATTGTTTCTTCAGAGGCAGTTCCCTTTGTTCCCGTCTTTTTACTTAATGTCAAATTGCCTTTGACTGTCCCGTCCATATCGCAAGAAACACAAAACTCGCTTCTGTCATGAATCGTCAAGCCTTTGCCATCATCCATCCGGGCTAAATACATATAATATGGAATATCAATAATATCAACACGTGATTCCTGAATACTGTCTGTTTCAAACTCTTCATTTGTTAATTCCAAATCAAGAATCTGGTTAATTGTGCTGATATCCACAAAGAAGCGTGGTTTAACTCGCTTCCTTTCTTCTTCAGAAATAATACAATTAGCCAATTCCTCAGTATACTCAACGCCAAACATAATACTGGATAGCGACCATTCATCACTTAAATCATTTTGTGAATGGCTGCCTTTAGTCTCTACTCCCGGTATCATGCTCATTGCATCTTTAATACACTTCAGAAGCAGTTTAACTCTATCCCTTCCGTCTTTCATAATAGCTGTAGCTTTTTTTGAGATTATATCAAAGCTAAGCCGCAGACCAATGGAGTCTTCTAAGGTTATTATCAAATACTGATCCGGAGTATTGTCATCAACAGTTATTTTCTGAGTTAATCGAATGTACCCCTCTGAAATTAATGTCTCATCAGTTGTATTCTCCGTTTTATCCAACGGCAAATACTGCTTTATGTCCGTATTGTTTACCAACCGGTCAACCACCGTTCTTACGATGTCCGAATAATGTTCCAGAGGAAACGCCTTTTCGGCCTCATCCTCATCAGCAGTTGAAAAAAGACTGTTTCGTTCATTATAAATACTCATCACTGCTCCAACATCATCCCTAATTGCCTGATTGGAGCAGGATGAATAGTGCAGCTTCGTCGGAAGTATTCCTTCCTTTCCCATAAAATAATCATATATTATTGATTGGAGTTCTACCGGCCTGAATTTATAATTATCAAGCTGCCAGTTATCATAATAACAAAAAACCGTAAAATCGATTGAATCCTCCGAAACTCCTACTGAAAGAATGCAACGAACAATTTCTTTATTCTTGTCCAACGTATTTGCATTTATATCAAAAACTATATAGCCAGCATCAAGCATTTCCTCATAAGAAAGCTTGTCCGCATAATTCAATTCACTTTCTGATGCAGCAGCTAAATCAGCATTAACAGCGAGAAGACGGCGAACATCTGGTCTTGAGTCTATAAAACTCTTTACCGCTCTTTGAACAGCTTCCTTGTTTTTCGCAATAAGGTCCGCTTTTTCTTCCTCGCTCATATCAGAATCTTCATCGGAAAACAAACTAAAAAGATCCGAAAAAGAATCTCCGGAAAAGATATCTTCTTCATCATCTTCATACTCATCGTTCAAAGGGTTTTTATTCATAATCCGCATCCTCCCTCTTTTTTATCTAACGCAACAAAGGTGTCCCGCATCGGGTATTGCCAAATACGGGAGCATCATATTATTGCTACTCAAACATTTCGCTATGTTCTTCCATATATTCTTCTGCTTCCTCTACGCCAGCTTCAGCAGCCTCCCGAATCCATCTGACAGCTCTTTCAGTTTCCTCTTCTATGTGATCTGCGATAAAGTATTTTCCTGCAGTAAATTTTGCTTCTGCATCTCCGGATTCAGCCTTTTCAATCACTATTTCAAATGTTCCTTCAGAAGACATGATTTCACCACGTTTCGGCTTCTTTCCGCTGATTTCTTCTGCCATCAAAAACATATCCATCGCTTCCATATAACCATCCGGCAGACCGCTTGTGTCGATCTCTTCTTCCCCGATGTCAATATCTTCACCTGCCCTAAGAGCATCTGCAAATTCCTGGAGAGCCTCCGTCATATCCTCATCGCTTTCTTCGGAAATCTCAATGATCTTATCAATGGCATCTGAAGAGATCCATTTCGAATATGTGTGGAACAGCTTGATAATTTTTTTGAATTCAGATTCATCCTCACACTCTAATTCTTCAGACAATCTCTCCCATGCCTCTTCATCCTCAAGTGCTTCACCGAGTGCTTCACCGACAAAATCGTATATTACATCGCTCTTGTCTTTTTTCTTTTTCTTCTCTGAAGAAATCTCCCACTGGCAGACTTCTCCGCTGTGAACATCTGACCAACAATAGGCGACATACCCTTCGTAACTGATCGAGGGGTATTCCTGCTTTATAGTTTTTAAGGCCTCCTCCATGGCTTCTCCGGCATTGTGCCAAGATAAATGATCGCCGTATTCGTCGCAGTACATTGCCAACGCATCAAAAGAAAGGAATACCCCATAATCTGTAATCTGGGCACCGTTAAAAGGATTATATTCCTCTTCCTTTTCATAGCAGGCACCTTCTTCCTCTTCGATCAGATCCATCAGTTTTTCATATTCTTCGTTAAAAACCTCTGTGAAACGCGCTGCTATTCCATCACGCAGTTCCTCTTCGCAGTAAACCTTTACCGCTGTGCATCCATCATCCCCCATAGCCCAAACTAAACAATCAGGTATATACATTTTTCATTCCTCCTCTCGATATTTTTTACGGACTGTTCGACCGGATATCATACTTGGTAGTCTTTTAAATCAATACCCTTTTTCCCAGCGATATCAACCAGTTCCTCTGGCGATGCCTTATCGAGATCGAAGGATTCCATCAGGGCTCCTCCAAAACCGCCGACGAAAAAAGCGCCATAACATTCTTGTTTAAGATCTTCTCTTAACTTTTCGATATCAATTGTCATGCTTTTTCCCTCCGTCTATTACTTCAATAATGTCCCCCTGTCCGCGGAGCCAGATATCTACGCCATCTCCGTACACTTCCGCCTTGATGAGCCATCCCTTGTCATCGTGGCTAATGATTTCAGCGGTCGGAAAACGATCCAAAACAGCTTCTATGCTGAGTCCTTTGTATAGAAACTGTATTTTCCTGAGTTCCCCTCCGAACATAAACTGAATCCGTTTTCTGAATTCCCCTTCTTCAAATCTCTCAGCATATGGAACATGAAAATGTTCGTCCAATACTTCAAATTCTGCAATACGATCAATCCGATAAATGGTCGGAAATGGCCTCTTTGGCACATCCGGCATTTCCTCACTTACTGAGATATATGCGCAGAGATAGAAGTAGTATTCCGAAAACATGATCCCAACAGGCTGAATCAGGCGCATTACCTTGTCCGGTTCCTTCAGCTTCTGATAACGTATTCTCATTAAGCGATGCTCATATACGGCACTGCTGATATCCCACATATCATCCACAAACTTCCTGCCGTGGTGCGGTTCCAGATAATGAAACTTCTCGTTGCTGATCAAATCGGCAACCTGCCTGTAATTCTTATATGGCACACAACATTGAAGAAGCTTGTCTATAATGGGATACATCTCCTCCTTCGTCAGGGATCGGCTTTCCAGAAGAATCTTACATACCGTTAAAATCTCACTGTTGGTGAGGCTCTTCTTCTGGTTCTGAACAAGTACATATCCTTTTTTTGAGCGGTCATACACCAGCTCACGGTTAGATTCCATATCATTTGCAAAATATGCACGGATATCTTCCAGATCCCTCTGTATGGATCTCTCGTTTACGCCAAAGCGGGAAGCCTCATCTGCTTTAACAAGAATTTCTCCATCATTCAGCCTGTTATAAAGATTGATGATCCTCTCTACCTTTTTATCCAATTGATCACCCTCCTTCAGCTAGTACACCCATTTTAGCAAAAGTTCATAGACGAAATCTGTCTATCTTCAGCTCTTTTTACCAGTCATCAAGATCTGAAAGAAGATCTTCCGCGGTAATAATCTCTTCCCCTTTTTCCATGCTTTTAAGCTTCAGGAAAATCCTTGCTGTCGTGATTGCATCCGAAAGAGCACGGTGTGCCTGAGGATTCTCTATATTAAGGACCTCAGCGAGTTCACTAAGCGAAACTTTTTGTGTATCGAGGCCAAGCTTATCCTTAAACCGGTCTGTATACCGCATCACATCAAAATACTTGTTTTCAATAATAAGATTGCTGTAACGACCTGCACGAACCAAAAAACGACTGTCGAATACAATGCAGTTAAAACCTAATAAAACAGCATCTCCGGCAAAACTCATGAAGTCCGGAAGCACTTCCCAGATCGGTCTTGCAGCATAAACCTCTTCATTCGTGATGCCCGTAAGTTCTGTTATTTCCCGAGATACCTTTTTATGATCCAGAGGCTTTACTAACTCCTGAAAAGTAAACTCCGCAGTTTCAACAACCTGATTGCCTGAAACCTTCACTGCAGCAATTTCGATAATGGAATCGATTTTAGAACTTCTGCCGGTTGTTTCCAGATCAAAAGCCACAAAGGTATCAAAGTCTGTTTCTCTGGTTTCTTTTGGTGACGGATACTGGTCTCGCGGAATTACATGTTGGGCTTTTGGTGTTGGCGCCGGTACTGTAGCCTCAATCCCTATAGAAGTAAGAAAATCAATATACTTCCGCCTTGCTTCGTCCCGGTTTTCCTTCGGATTCGGCATATATTCCTGCTTGCCCGCATCAGCCTTTTTTCGTTGCGAGGCATTCTTTTCAGCCCGATTCTGCATGGTCTGAACGATAAAAGGATCTCCGGCAAACCGAATTAATGCATCTTCGATCACTTCATCAGCAGAATCGTATCGCCGGGTAACCGTATAAAACTCCGCAAGGTTGTAGCATGCCTGCCAGGGGATCTCCTCTGAGGCGCACAGCACAGAAGCCACTTCATCTGCTGTATTATATTCATAATCCATGTAATAAGCACCGACAGCAATCCCATGCAGCCGGTTTCTTTCTGCTTCAGTAAGTTCTTCTGCATCCCGGATGCCCTCATAGGTTTCATAAAACCACGGCCTGCTTGCCTTTGGTAAATTTGAAGATTCACCAGCCAGTGCCAGTACCCGCAGATATTCCTTTCTGGGCGTGGGAAGTTCATCGCTTAGAGCAAATACAATATTCCTGAAATTGTAAGGGCTGTACATCCCCGCAATGATCCGCTCCCAGAGCTCATTTTCTCCAGCTCCGGGCCGGTAGGAAATAATATCAAGACATAGCTTTTCGATGTCAGTTCCCTGCCTGCAGCTTTCGCACAGGCAGGAATCTATATCTTTTCCACATTTAACACAAATTGCCATACGGTCCCCTTAAGAAGCACATTCCTTCCCACACAGATACCTCATGTCACAGAAGGTACACGCATAGGAATTTCGTGCGTCATCAGAAAAATCTTTATTCTCTATGTTCCTTATGGTCTCTGATATTTCTGCGACTGTATTATCGATAGCCGCTCTCGACCAATTAAAACTAATCAGCGGATCACCGCTTCCACAGTTCGTATAGTACAGGTGCATCCGGCTGACTTTTTTCCCATACTGCTTCTCGACCAGATAAGCATAAATCTCAAGCTGTTTTCTGTAGTGTTCTACCCTTTCCGGGTGGCCTTCTATGTTCGGCTTCGGTCCGGTCTTATAATCAACAATCTCAACTGTATCCCCTTCACCTTCAATCAGATCGATCACACCCTGCAGGATAAATCCCGGAAGTACCAGGTTGATCTCTTCCTCCGCTCTCCATACACGTCCCAGTTCATCTTTCCGATGATGAAAATACCTGATAACCTGCTGCAATGCATTCTCCCGCTGTTCAGTCGTCAGTTCATACCCTGTCTGCTCCTGCATGCTCTGATAATTCAGCGTGAACCATTCTTCTATTGTCTCTTCATTCACTCGCTCCAGATGCCCTGCAATTATACATTTGTTCATATCTTCCAAAGTTGCATGTACAAGCGATCCGACAGAAGTGTGAAACATCTTATTCTGTGAAAATCCATATTCTTTGTAGAATTTATACTGCCTTGGGCAGCCGTCATATAAGGCGATATGGGAGGTAAAGGAATATACCCGTTTATAATTCACAGCCTTTACGTCCACAAATACTGCATTGTCGCAGAACATCCTGACATCCTGTACCTTATCAAGGTATTGCCGAAAGTATTTGCTGTCCTCCTTTTTCGTCGCCAGAACAAGCAGATTCTGCGCCCTTGAAAAAGCAGTATAGTACAGTCTCCAGAAGTCAAAGTATTTGATATCAGCCAGAGGCTCATATGGCTCCCTGTGAAAAAACCTGCTCTCCGCCGTAAACATCAAAGGGTCACTGTTCCTTTTCGGAACATTTCCAAGCGAGCCAACTACAACGACCGGGAACTCTAAGCCCTTGGATTGATGAATAGTCATGAATGATATGCATCCGCTCGGAGCATATTCTGACTCATCCTCATATTCTCCAATGCCGTCCTCATACATGTACTTCAAATATATATTGAAGAGTTCTTCCGGCATGGCCAACTTATTATCTGCAGATATCTTGTGCATATCATGCAGGAAAGAATAGTTCGTCAGCATTCTGGACAGCTCCGATAGATTCCTGGCGGCACGACTTTGCAACACGTTCCCATGTAGATCTGCCTGCAAGTACCCATTAAATGGTTCAAAGGAAATCAGTCGATAGAAAACATCCAACAGGCATACATCCATCTCTTCTCTAAGTAAATGTATTTTCTGCTTAACCTCTTCGATATATCCCATAAGTCCGGTATCTGCTTTTACCAACGGCAGGGCTTCTTTGAGGCAGCAGATATAGTACTCCCGTAAAGGAGCAGAGATTTTGTGGATGAACATATTTTTCTTCAGGTCAACCATGTAGCTATAAAAGCACATGATCAGGCATCCAAGGAGCTGTCGGACTTCTTTCCTGTCAAAAAACAGATCTGATCTCGGTGAATATACAGGGATCCCGTTCTTTTCAAAATAAGCTCCAATCCTTGTTGCTTCCTCGCTTTTCACTGATCGAAACAGAAATGCGACCTGGTTATAATCGCTGATGTTTCCATTCTCCATAAGGCATCTCACCATATGGAGCAGTTCATCCTTTTCGATATCTATAGAATCGCCTCCGCATGAATAAACAGACGCACCATCGAGCAGCGGCTTCTTTGCGGCCTGAATTCTTTTCGGATAACGGTATTTATCCCAGTTGAAGAGGTTGATTCCTTCTGCATTTTCCATCCATCTGTTATAGAAATCGATTATTCCCGGCTCTGAACGGTAATTATCGTCCAGATGAATGATCCTGCATTCCCCATCTGCAAACTTTGAAGGAAATTCAAGTATGTTGCGTATAGTCGCGCCGCGGAAACGATACATTCCCTGGTCATCATCCCCTACCACACAGATGTTTTTTCTTTCACCGGCAAAGAGGAATACCAACTGTTCCTGAATGTAATTTGTATCCTGGTATTCATCCACCATGATATACCGGATGTTCTTGCGGATCTTTTCGAGTACGTCCGGACAGTTCACGAGCATGTCATAGGTCTTTGTCTGTATGGAAGAAAAGTCCATGGCATTATTACGTTCGAGGATTTCCTTATATCGCTTTACCAGCTTTGCCAGAAAGCGCATATCTTCGTCAGCATCTTTCTCCATCAGGTCTATATCCACCAGTTCTTCCATAAGCTGGTTAACATACCGGCAAATTTCCAGTGATTGTTTCCACACACTTCTGCCACCAATATACTTGGCGTATCCTCCAAGCCTGTTAAAGCTCTCTATATTCCTGCAGACAAGATAGGCCTGTTCAAAGGCATCAAGCATCTGGCATTTCTTATCATTCCCGATATGCTCGGAATTCTCCTTCAACAACCGCAGACACACCGAATGAAATGTCCCGATATACATCTCGTTAGTATTCAGGTTCAGTCCGCAGTTGATGAATTCATTAGAAATCCTGGTGAGCAGCTCCTTTCCGGCCTTCTCCGTGAAAGTCACTACCATAATCTCGCTGGGCTTCACATCTTTATTAATGACCAGATACGCCAGTCGCTTCACCAAAGTAAAAGTTTTTCCGGTTCCGGGACCGGCGATCATCAGCACAGGGCCTTCCGTTTCCTTGATTGCCTGCTGCTGCCTGTTATTTGCAAGCCCAAAATCAAACATCCTGCTGGACATCGAACTGTACCCCTATTGCCTTCATGAAATCCATGATTTGACCAAGCTGGTTCTGTGAAGCATAAACTCTTAAGATGGTGCCCTTTTCTTTATCCGCTTCTGGTGAACTCCCCACCGGAACGGCCTCAGTTGTATGAAACGTTGCTGTGGGCTGTTCAGAGAAACCGGCTTTTTCATGTGCTTTCTTAAGCTCTTCGGCTTGTCGCTGCACTTCCTCCATAGACAAGGTTCGGACGTAGGTTTCCAGCAGCGTATCAACAAATGGCGAATCCATAGCCCTGATGAACTGAATATCGCGTGCAGCGTTATTGATTGAAAGCTGAACCTCTTCTTCGTATTTTGCTCGTTTTGTTGATGCATTCAGCCATTTGGGATCAAGCAGTTTTTCAAACAGCGTAGTCGATAAAGCACCCAGTGGAGCTGCTTTTCTGTCGTAATACGCACGTACTTCCTTTTCTTTTTCCTGTTTCTGACGTTCTGTATAATCCTTCACAACACCGTCTATCAAAAGGCGTTGCTCTTCGATCATGGCAACCAGTTCTTTAATTTGCGGCTCTATGGCTGTATACGGAGCCAGACATTGTTCTTTATAAGCTTTCCGACGGTCCTCAACGAGTTTCTTTGCTTTTGCAAGGGTCGCCTTGTCATCTTTTGCCGACTTGATCGTTTCATCGGTATAAACAGTGTTTTGATATACTGTAAGGGCTGATTCCAGATTCGCTTTTATGCGTTCGAAATCCCATGTAGTAATGTCCATCTGCTCTAATGCCACAATCTGCAAATCATTCATATAATTATCCTCCAATGGCGAATAAATGAGACTATTTCTCCTTAAAGTTTACTTGAAGTCTTAAGCTGTGCTATTCCACACTTTTCTTGCGCCAGTTTTTGTATTCTCCTGTAGTTACACGTTCATCTGTCGGGCGTTCAGCATCAACGGGAATTGCCCATTCCCTTCCAAGTTTTGCCGCACCCTCAATTCTTCCATTTGCACATAAAACCCGGACTCTTCTAGGAGAGATTCCCCATTTTTCAGCTATTTCATTAATAGACATATACCCATTTATCATGAACTCTACCTTTTTATACCCGCTTATTCACGAATAACAATATTATCTATTCACCCAACTTACATGTTATGCCTTTATCGGAACAATGTCAACATAATTGTGTGCATTTTGAACTACAAACATGTGGTTTTGCTTGCTTAAAATGTATAATTTGACAAGCATCTTTACCATTATTTGAAAAAGGCGTACACAGCAAACCACATGAAAATCTATACAGAACAAAAAAGAGCTGGTCTGGGACTCTTCTTCCTATCTTAGGACCCAGCCTCGCTCTTTTCTTTCCATTTTTCACGTTGTCAAACCGCTTATCCATTCATTATTGTTTTTGCCAAAGACGACAGCAATGCCACCATCTCCGGATTCCCCAGCACCTTCATCAGGATCTCCGCATCCACCCCATCTGGTACTGTGATCATTTTCTCCGCACCCGCATCAATCATCTGAGGAT
>Ga0256404_1004619_pt1 | contig 25687 bp, 20 predicted proteins | sample RumenRJG_01DNA_FD_185990 | JGI IMG/M metagenome (GOLD analysis project Ga0256404, IMG submission 185990) | Bovine rumen microbial communities from Lethbridge, Alberta, Canada - RJG_01 | ecosystem: Host-associated > Mammals > Digestive system > Stomach > Rumen | place: Canada: Alberta | collected...
ATGCTCCAACTGCTCATTTCGACTCACGATGTAGTCAGATATAGGAGTGCGATGGCCAAAAACCCCGATGAACACGAGACTAGGTAGCCCTTACGTGCAAATCAGTACTTAAAATATTAAAACCAAAGGATAGAGACGAGTTTGTCAAAGAGTATGTTGCCCTTCGAAAAGATAAGTTAGAGCTAGAGCGTGCCAAAAAAGGGGGCAAAACATTTTTCGTTCAATAAGACCTTAAGATGTGAACAAGGGAAAAGTTTTAAAAGAAGTGGTCAATAGAAAAATATTCATAGATAAATTACAAAACCAAAATCACCCAAGATTCAAAAATGAGCAATCCGCTCAGTCAACAAAACGACAACGTTAATAAAAATGTAAAGAAAACTAATTCAAATATAGTCAAATAATTCCAGAAAGGGTAATTACGTTTTTGTAGGATCTGGATGTGCTGATAAGCGGAATCTTTTTGCGACGGTCTTATAGCTAATAAAGACGAACAAAAATTGATCTGCTAAAAGATCAGGTTTAAAAACAAAAGAAAATTGAATTAATTAAGAATCACATTGTGATTTAGACAATGTTTAAATACCTATTAGCCTAATTATTAGGTAACAAAAACTACGATAAAAGCGATTTTCATTCGATAAAAACTCTATTAGCAATATATAATTTAGAGTGCTAAAAATTAGTGTTTTTATAATAAATATTGTAAGTAAAGTAAAAAGCGTTACAATAGCGTTACAAATGTATTTTTGAGGTTTTAAAAATTATGCCGAAGACAACTTTAAATTTAAGGGTTGATAAGACCTTGAAGAAGGATGCAGAAAAAGTCTTAAATCAACTCGGTCTAACTATGTCCTCTGCTATCAATCTTTATTTAAAAATGATCGTTCATGAGAAGGGTATCCCTTTTGATTTGAAACTGGGCAAACCAGAACCTCAAAAGAAAACAGCAAAACCAAAAACCGATGATTTTGATGATGAATTGGATTCTCTAGATTTTGACTCATCCGACTCTATTAAGAAGGCGATTCAAAAATTATAAAACAGTCAATATATTATGAAGAACGAACCGCTTGAACAATTGATCTCCCTTCTGCTGGAAGAGATGCCAAATTATCAAAATTATGTTTATCGTTTCGGATCTGATGAACGTGGTAGAGCAAAATTGGCACGTTCTTTAATGAATTTAAGGGCGCCTAAAAAAGCATCGGATGCCTTATTAAAAACCCAGGATTATTATCTTCAAAACGAGATGAAAAAGATGGGTTTGGTTGACTGGTATTCTTTACCTGTTTCTGATTATGAAAAAATCGCCCTTTGGAGGGGCAATATCATACGTTTATCTGCAGACGCTATCGTAAACTGTGGCAATCAGGATATGCTTGGGTGTTTTGTTCCTAATCACAATTGTTTAGATAATTGGATTCATTCTTATGCCGGCGTTCAACTTCGCTTCGACTGTGATATTGAGATGAAGAAAAGAGGGCGTAAATTCAATGTTTCGGATGTTTTTATGACCTCTGGATATAATTTGTCGTCCAAATATGTTTTACACGTCTTAGGACCGACTGTTAGGGGGCGCACCTCTTTTTTCGAAGATGAGCAATTGAAGAAGTGCTATTTCAATTGTCTAGAACTCGCTAGGCTAAATGGGTTCAAATCCCTAGTTTTTCCTTGTATTTCCACAGGCGAGCAGGGATTTCCTAAAGCAAAGGGGGCGAAAATCGCAACAGAGACGGTCAAAGAATACTTGATGTTGCACCCGGATGCTCCAGCGGTCGTCTTTGACGTATATACCGACATAGACGAAACGCTTTACAAAAAGCTGTTATACGAAAATCTCTAGTTTGAACGTTAAATTCCCCGCCTTTGAGTCAAATCTTCAAATTTAAGGGGTTTTTGAGGCATAAAAAAAGGACGCTTCCCAAAGGAAACGTCCTCGTTTTGTTTCAAACCTTATTTCGAATGCTTGAGTGCGGCTTGAGCAGCAGCAAGTCTAGCAAGTGGAATACGGAATGGAGAGCAAGAGACGTAGTCGAGACCGACAGCATCGTAGAATTCGATGGATCTTGGGTCACCGCCGGTTTCACCGCAGACGCCGATTAAGAGGTCTTTGTTAGCGGCGCGGCCACGTTCGACAGCAATCTTAACGAGTTCACCGACACCTTCGACGTCAATGGTCTGGAATGGGTCGAATTCGTAGATCTTGTGGTCGTAGTAATATGGCAAGAATTGGCCAGAATCGTCACGGGAGAAGCCCATGGTTAACTGGGTCAAGTCGTTGGTGCCGAAGGAGAAGAATTCTGCTTCTTTGGCAAGATCCCCGGCACGGAGTGCGCCACGTGGGATTTCAATCATCGTACCGACATGATAGACAAGCTTTTCGCCTTCGGCGGCAAGCTCTTTTTCAGCGGCATCGACGACGACTTTCTTCGCCCATCTATATTCTTTGACTTCGCCAGCAAGAGGAATCATGATTTCTGGTTCGATGGCATGGCCAAGTTCCTTAGAAGCCTTGACGGCAGCTTGGATGATGGCTTTGGCGAGCATCGCATAGATTTCTGGATAAGCGACGCAAAGTCTGACACCACGGAAGCCCATCATTGGGTTGGCTTGGTGAAGTTGGTTGATTCTGTCTTTGACCTTTTGTTCGGAAACTTTGAGAGCGGAAGCCAAAGCTTTGATGTTCTCTTCATCGCCGATTTCAGGTAAGAATTCATGAAGTGGCGGGTCAAGTAAACGGATATTAACCATGGAGTCTGGGTTGGCCATGTACATCGCATAGAAGTCGCCCATCAAGAATGGTCTGATCTTTTCCAAAGCCGCTTCGCGTTGTTCGGTGGTATCGGAAAGAATCATGGCTCTCATGTTGAGAATTCTTTCTGGTGCGAAGAACATGCGTTCTGTACGGCAGAGACCGATGCCCTCAGCGCCGAATTTTTGGCCATTGTAAGCATCTTCTGGGGTATTGGCGTTGACACGGACTTTGAGTCTTCTGTATTTGTCAGCCCAATCCATCATGCGGCCAAAATTACCGCCAAGGTCGGCTGGTTGCATTTCGATAGAACCTTCGAAAACGTCGCCAGTGGAGCCATTAACGGACCAAACATCGCCTTCGCCATAAACCTTACCATGAATGGTAACGGTCTTTTCTTCTTCGTTAACGATGATATCGGAGCAGCCAGCGACACAGCATTTGCCCATAGAACGAGCAACGACAGCGGCGTGAGAAGTCATACCGCCACGAGCGGTGACGATAGCTTCGGCGTTGACCATGCCGATGATGTCTTCTGGCGAGGTTTCAGAACGGACCATAACGACTGGACGACCGGCATCGTGTTCAGCTTTTGCTTCTTCAGCGGTGAAAACGAGGTGACCAGTGCCAGCGCCTGGGGACGCAGGAAGACCAGAAACAATAGGAGTGTGCTTCTTTAAATCATTTGGGTTAAAGGTTGGGTGAAGGAGGTCGTTAAGTTGCATTGGATCAACGCGCAAAACGGCAGTCTTTTCATCAATTAAGCCTTCATCAACTAAGTCGCAAGCGATCTTCAAAGCGGCAGCGGCAGTTCTCTTGCCATTACGGGTTTGTAAGAAGTAGAGGGTGCCTTTTTCGACGGTATATTCCATATCTTGCATATCTTTGAAATATGTTTCCATACGGACGATCGTCTCTTCGAATTGCTTATAGACGTCTGGCATATTTTCGGCCAACCAGTCGATCTTAACTGGGGTGCGAACACCAGCAACGACGTCTTCGCCTTGAGCGTTAAGCAAGAATTCGGCATAGACTTTCTTTTCACCAGTGGATGGGTTACGGGAGAAAGCGACACCAGTGCCGGAATCGTTGCCCATATTGCCGAAGACCATGGATTGGACGTTAACGGCAGTGCCCCATTCATATGGGATACCGTGCATTTGACGATAAACGTTTGCACGTGGGTTATCCCAGCTGCGGAAGACGGCTGCGATAGCTTCTTTTAATTGCTCATATGGATCGGTTGGGAAATCCTCACCGAAGACCCCTTTGTAATATTTCTTGTACTCTTTGACGAGGTCTTTAAGTTGTTCGGTCGTAACTTCGGTATCGAGTTTGTAACCGTTTGCAACTTTCAAATCATCGAGCATCTTGTCCATCGCGGTTCTTGGATGGCCTTTTGCGATGTTGGTATACATCAAGATGAAACGACGATAGCTATCCCAAGCAAAACGTTCATTGTTTGCTTGCTTAGCGAGTTCGACGACAACTTCATCATTTAAACCAAGGTTTAAGATGGTGTCCATCATGCCTGGCATGGATTCACGAGCGCCAGAACGGACAGAAACGAGTAATGGCATGACGTTATCGCCGCCACCAAATTTTTTGCCCGAGTTTTTCTCGATGTCGTGGATGTGGGCCACGACGTCATCCCACACATAGCCTGGAATTTGCTTTCCAGATTCATAGTAGAGGGTGCAAGCTTCGGTTGTAACGGTGAAACCCTGAGGGATGTTGATTCCCGCGGCAGTCATCTCGGCAAGTCCAAAGCCCTTTCCTCCAAGAATCGGCTTGCCAAGTTTTTCTTGGTGAGCTTCCTTGAAGGAGTAAACGTATTTCTTTTGTGCCATGTTGTCCTCCTATGACAATCTTTGAGGGCTCAATAAAATTGAGTCCCTGACGTTTAAAACTATAGCACGCGAAACTTCTTCAATGAAGAAGAATGATACAAAAAATTTGAAAGGTGTATCATAGTACCGATGAAGAGGAGATTTCTTTATGCATAAGAAACATTACGAAATGTTCGATGAATCCTATTTTGGACCAATCGCCCACCGCGGCCTTCATAATGAAGAATTCACGGAAAACGGACTTAAGGCCTTTGAAAACGCCATCAACCACGATTTGCCATTTGAATTGGACATCCATTTGAGCAAAGATGGAAAACTCATCGTTTGCCACGATTCTCAGCTGGAACGTGTGACGGGTAAAAAAGGGATTATTGAAGAACTGACTTCGGAAGAGATTAGGAACAATTATCGTCTTAAAGATGGCGGAGTGGTGCCGACGCTTCAAGAGGTTTTGGATTTGAATCAAGAACGTTCCCTAATCGTTGTTGAAGTCAAAGTTTACAAAAACAAATATAAAGATATCGCGAAAGCCACAAACGAGATTCTCAAACAAATCAAGAACAAGAAGAAAATCGCTGTCATCTCTTTTGACCCCAGAGCCTTGAAGAAAATCAAGGTTTATCCAAGAGGACTATTGATTCAAAAAGCAGATTTCTGGGTTTGGAAATTTAGATACTTATTTGAATCGGTCGATTTGGAGGCAAGCCTCTTAGAAGAGAAGACGGTCCAAAGATATTACCGGAAACACTATATCAACATTTGGACGATCGAGTCTTCCGAGCAAGCTAAAAAAGCCGCCCCATATTGCGACGCTATGACGTTCCAATATACTGATCCAAACGAGATTAAAGAGCTGCTTTCTCACAAATAAAAACACAACTCAATCATCAAAAAGGCCGCACCCGTGTGCGGCCTTTTGCTTTGAAATTGATTTTACTGGTTGATTTTGTAGACGGCTTCCTTGCCTTCTTTCGCCATTAAATATCTCCAAAAGATTTGCATCGCAACATGAACAAAACTCATATGCATATCTTCGGTGATTTGCATATCTTCCACCGGAACATGGACGTTGATATTGGCCATGTTCTTTAATTTGCCTCCGGCATAACCAGTCAGACCAATCACTTCGGCGCCAACTTCGTTAGCATATTGGACGGCTTTGACGATATTGTGGGAGTTGCCAGAGCCAGAAATGGCGATGACTAGGTCGGTTGGCTTTAACTTGTTCTTCAGTTGCAAATAGAAGACATCTTCGAAACCAATGTCGTTTCCAATGGCCATAATCATCGGAATATTGTCGGATAAAGAAATCACACGGAACTGTTTTTTAAGATCCAATGAAATACCTTTATCGAAATCGCAAACCATATGGTTAGCGGTGGCAGAGGAACCGCCATTCCCTAACACGTAGATAATATCTTCGTTTTCGTAATGTCTAAGAATAGTATTGAGGGCCTCATTAATTTCATTTTTGTCGAGAGCGTCGATGATTTGTTTCTCGCGTTGGTAATATTCTTCAATTTGTTTCGTGAAATCCATAGATTCATTCTCCCTTCTTTATTTTAAGAATTAATCGGACCGCTTCAAGTAAAGTGGAACACATATAAGTCGGTTGGGCTTCTTGATATCGGCGATTCGGGTTAGGATCGCCTGTGGTCAGCAATATCGTTCGGCAACCAGCGTTGATACCGGTTTGAATGTCTTGCTTGGTGTCGCCAATCATCCAACTTTGAGTCAAATCGATATTGTATTTTTCTTTGGCTTTGAGAAGCATTCCGATTTTCGGTTTCCTGCAGTCACAAGATATTTTCAATTCCGGGACTTCGCCTGGGTACCCCTTGTCAGGATGATGTGGGCAAAAGAAGAGATCATTAAGATAGGCCCCTTGCTCACCCAATAAATCCTCCATTTTGTTGTGGATATTTTCTAGTTCTTCAAAAGTCGTCTCCCCTCTAGCAACAACAGGCTGGTTGGTGACGCAGATGGCTAAATAGGAGGATTCGTTGATTAATTTGATGGCCTCAGCTGCTCCTGGAGCCAGTTCTAACTGATTAGCGGAGCGTACGAAATCACCGAATTTATTGATGGTTCCATCGCGATCTAAAAAGATGCATTTTTGCAAATTCGCGAGGGATTTAGCAGGGATAATTTCATTTTTTAAATCATTAGTGACTCCATAATAACGATCTGGCGTTCCACAATCTTTGACGTATTCGCTAGAGCGATAGGCAAACGCTTTCCCCTCGTTGATGAAATGTTGCAAAACAACTTTCTCAAAATCGATTTTGGCAGGTTTTTGAACGAAAGAAATAACGTCTTTGGAACAGACATACAATCCTGCGTTGGTCAGATTCTTGTAATAATAGTTCCGAACGTTATGTTTGCTATCGATACGAACCAAACGATCTTTTTCGTCAGTCACTAAAACATCGGAATCAAAAGGATGGGAATTCGGATGGGCGAAAGCGGTCAGCGACGAATGTTTTTCTCTATGAAAAGCGATAAATTTCTTCCAGCAAATATTGAGCATCAAATCCCCAAAACAAAGGATGAAATCATCTTGGATTTTGCCCTGAAGAAGACCCAATACGCCTCCAGTCCCCAAAGGCTCTTTTTCCTCAATATATTCGATACGCACCCCAAATTTTCCCCCGTCGCCGAAATAATTCGGGATGGCTTTTCCATTTGGGCTAATGACAATAATAAAATCATCGACCCCGTTTTCATGAAGGTTTTCGATCTGCCATTCCAAAATTGGTTTCCCACAAATGGGGACCATTGGTTTTGGCATGTCGCCGGTGATGGATTTTAATCTTGTGCCGGCACCGCCAGCTTGAATTAAGGCAATCATATTATTCGGTAAAAATGATGGAACATCCTGCACGGTCGAACTCAAACGGCATTTCCATCAAATCCAAGGCGTCACGTACCTTGTTTTTCGCCGTTTCGTTTTCGCAATAGAAAAGTAAGAATCCGCCCCCGCCGGCACCCAAGAGTTTGCCTCCTGTGGCTCCTGCTTTCATCGCAGTTTGATAAGCTTCATCAATGAGTGGATTGCTAATGCCATGCGCTAAGGATTTTTTCATTTCCCAGCTTTCTTTCAGTATTGGTCCTAATGCGTCCACATCGCCATTCTCAAATTTCTCCCGCAAAAGCCTAGTCATATCACAAAGCTTTCTGGTGGTATTGATTTTTTCTATGTCGTCCGCCAGGTTTTTGGTCTCTTTGGCTAAGATTCCATTGGCGCTTCTAACCTCGCCAGTATAGAACATCAAAAGGCCGTTTTCTAATTTTGCCCGCGCTTCAGGCTTCATGATGACCGGTTCTACTTTGACAAAACCGTCAGGTTCGAATTCGTAGTAACGTAGTCCCCCGAATGAGGCTGCGAATTGATCTTGTTTGCCAATGGGGTTGCCCAACTTTTCAATCTCCACCTCGCACGCCTCTTTGGCGATTTTATAAGCGGAAGCGTGAATACCGTTCCAGGTATATAGCAAACGAAGCAAAGCAACGGTGAAAGTGGAAGAAGAGCCCAACCCTGTTCCTGCAGGGACGTCGGCAATCGAGGAGATTTCAATCCCTTTTGTCCCAAAATCAGTGAAGACCTGTTTGAAAATTCTATGTTGGATATCCTTAGGGTCATGAACCTCTTCGGTTTGGGAATATTTTAGGGTGATGGTGTCTTTGTTGAACGCCTTGTTTGCGGACAAATACACGTATTTACGGATCGATGTGCTTAAAACACATCCACCATATTTGGTGTAGAAAGAAGGAATGTCGCTTCCGCCTCCGCAAAAACTCACTCTGAAAGGGGCACGGGAAATGATCATGGTTAAGACTCCTATTCGCTTAGCGAAATCATTTTAACACGTGTCAGCCATTACTTATGTGTTAAAATTCATTTTGGAGCGGTTTGTTATGGATGGTTCAAACATATTAACGATCGATTTCGGCACCCAAAGTGTGCGTGTTGCGATTTTCAATGATAAAGGCGAAGAATTGTCGATGGAGAAGACAAAATATGATCCGCCATATTTTTCTATTTTGCCTAATTATGCTGAGCAAGACCCTAACGTTTATTACAATGCGTTATGTCGTTGTGCCCGTGCTTTAGTGGAGAAGAATCAGGAATTGATTGGAACCGTGAAAGGAATTTGTCTTACTTGTTTCCGCGATTCTGCGGTGCTTTTGGACAAAGAAAGAAACGTGATTCGCCCGATGATTCTCTGGCTGGACCAAAGAACGGCTGAATGTAAAAAGCCCCTCCCTTGGTTCCACAATATTTTGTTCGGCCTTGTCGGAATGAAAAACACCATTGTTTTCAATCGGAGAAGGTCGGTGTCTAACTGGTTGATTGAAAACGAGCCGGACAACTGGGCAAAAGTAGATAAATATGTCAATGTATCGACTTATTTTATTTATCGTTTGACGGGTGAATTAAAAGACTCCGCCTCCGATTTTGGCGGTCACTATCCAATCGATTTTAAGAAGAGGAAATGGTACAAAAATCCTTTGAAGCACTACAAAGGCCAGATTTTCTCTATTGAGGGTCATATGTTGGCAGATATTGTTCCGGAAGGTTCCATCATTGGGACCATTACCGAAAAAGCCAACAAAGAGACTGGTTTGCCTATCGGTTTGCCACTTTACGCTTGCGGATCAGACAAATCCTGTGAGACCTTGGGTTTAGGTGTTTTAAGCGACCGTATTGCGGCCATTTCTTATGGCACCGCTTCAACCGTAGAAACCACAAGAACGAAATACACTGAATCGGAACCTTTCCTTCCAGGCTTCTCCTCCTGCATTCCCGGCTATTACAACATGGATATTCAAATCTATCGTGGCTATTGGATGATTAATTGGTTTTTGAAAGAGTTCGGCGGAAAGCATGTTGATGACATCGTTATCTCTGACGTTTCTGCGGAAGATTTCAACCGAAAACTGAAGGACGTCCCTCCCGGAAGTGATGGATTGGTTCTCCAACCATATTGGGGTCCAGGGCTTTCTAGACCATTAGCCAAAGGTGCGATTATCGGTTTTTCTGACGCCATCACACAAGAGCATTTTTATCGTGCGATCATTGAAGGGATAGCTTACGCTTTGCGTGAAGGGCTGGAACATTTTGAAAAGAAGGTCCACCATGCGATTCCGGAAATCCGTATCAGTGGTGGAGGTAGCCAATCGGATGAAATTTGCCAAATTACATCGAACATCATGGGTAAACCAGTCACGCGTGTCCAAACTTTTGAGACTTCCTCCTTGGGCGCTGCTATCGCCGGTTTCTTAGCCATCGGTCGCTTTGCTAACGCCGAAGAAGCGGTCAAAAATATGGTCCACCCATCGGAAACTTTCACCCCAAATGCAGAAATCCATAACATCTATGATTATCTTTACACGCACGCCTATGAGAAGATGTACCCAAAATTAAAAGGCATCTATAAAGACATCAAAGATTTCAACAAACGCGAAGAAAAAAGGCGCAAGAAGTGAACTTGCGCCTTTTCTTTGAAAATTTATTTTGCTTCAAATTGCGAAAGGATGAAGTTGGTATCCAACGGCTTGTAATCCGCAATCCCAAGGACCAAACGCAATTCGGTCTCGGAATTTAAAATAGCGATGAGCAATCGGGCCAAATCGGTCGGGTTGCCTTTTTTGATGGAGCCTTCTTCTTGCCCTTTTTTGATGATGGAAGGGAGCTCTTTGGCAAAATCAACACCACTTAAGGCCTTAATGGCGGTTCTTGTCATTCCAGCCTTGGTCAAGGCAAGACGGCTATAGCACACCAAAAAGTCATTTTCTTTCATGATGTTGTTATAGAATTCCACGATCATCCGAATTGCATCGATTCCGCCAATTTTTTCCACCTCGTCAAATTTCAAAAGTTTGGCCTGGTATTTAATCTCATAAGTGGTGATGGTGGCATTATATAAGTCTTCTTTTACATCAAAGTAATGATAGAAGAGACCATGAGCACAATTGGAAACTTTGGAAATATCATCGATGGTGATGTCATCAAAACCTTTAGTGGCGAATAATTTCAATGTTTTGTTAATGATTTTATCTTTTCTCTTATCGCGAATGGCTTCGTTTTGAGCTGCTGTTCTTGGCATAATTTTGCCTCCTGCGCCTAAAGGCGTACCCCTATGATACAAGAATAATATTTCTAGTCAATCAATTCGTTTTTAACCTTTTTGTCAGTGTATAAAAAAGTATTAAAAAATACGATTATTACTAATATATTTGTCTATTGTATGAAATAATTGACACATTTTTTGTTTGTGTCGATGGTTAATTTTTCGAGCGCTTTGTTTTTCAATCATCACCATTAGGTGATAAACTTCTTTCGTATGAAAACACTTGTGCTTTACGAATCCAAATACGGATCCACTCAAAAATATGCGGAGGATATTGCAAAACACTCCGATGCCGATTTATTCCCTCTCAAAAAATTCCGGTGGAAGAATCTTAGGGATTATGAAATTGTTGTTTTCGGCGGCTATGTCCGTGGCGGAAATGTCCAAGGAATCAATGATTTTCTCAGTCATTGGGACGAGATGGATGGCAAGGCCGTCATCATCTTTGCCTCTGGAATGGGCATCCCTACCAAAGAAACTCGTGAAAATTTGATCGAGCAGAACGTTTTGGGCGACTATCATTTACGTTTCTACCAATTAAGGGGCTCTTTTGATTATTCCAAGCTGAAATTTGCCGATCGTCTGGTTTTTGATCAATCCATCAAAACAATGTCACGTGACCCAGAAAGTGCGGGGCAGGCAAATGATTTAGATTGGGTGAAGAGCAACCCGATTCTAACCTACGATCAAGAACGTGTTGATTATATCTGTGGAGTCATTCAGAAAATCAAAATCGGGGAGGCTAAAAAATAATGAAACTCTTCGTTGGCCTAGGAAACCCAGGGAAAGAATACGAATGGACCCGTCATAATATGGGATTTATTACGATTGAGAAATTCGCTGATATCGCTGGTGGGGTATTTGACCGAAATGATTTCAAAGGAGAATACGGTCTGATTAAAAACCCCGCTTTTCCTGAGCCAATTTTGATTTTGAAGCCACAAACATTCATGAATTTGTCTGGAACCTCCGTTAAACCCTTAGCGGATTTCTACAAGCTGAATCCAGAAGACATTGTCATTGTGTATGACGATATGGCTCTTCCAGAGGGCTCCATTCGATTAAGACCTGATGGCTCTAGCGGCGGTCACAAAGGGATGCAAAACATCATCGAGCAATTCGGAACCGATAAATTCAAACGGATTCGAATTGGCATTGGCGAACCTCCTCACAACGACTCCATCAATTACGTATTGGGAAAACCAAAAGGAGAAAGCCAAGAAGTCTTAGACGAAGCCACCTCATTAGCTGCCAAAGCGCTTCGTGACATTGGTTTTGGAAAAGACTTTACTCGCATTATGAATCAGTACAACACGGCAGCCAAGAAAGGATAATCATCGACTTATTTGAAAGACTCAACAAATTGAATTTCACCCCCCTCCTCTCTTCGAGGAAGGGGTCTTTCGTCGTTGATGACACTATCGGAACTGGTCTTTTATTTGCGGCTTTATATCGGAAACAACCAGATTCTTATGCCATTATTTCGAACAACCTTTATCACGCCCAACGCGTTTATGAATTTTTGTTGAATTTCTTGCCTGAAGAAGACCTTGTTTTGTTCCCTAGCGATGAATTGCTTCGGGCTGAAGCCCTCTCTTCTTCCAAAGAATTAATGGCCCAACGCCTTTATGCGATGGGTCAGTTGGCCAATGGGAAAAATAAAATTTTAATCACGCACCCCTCGGCTTTGCTTCGTTATCTTCCTAGCAAAGAAACGTTCCAATCTCTGACCCTATCTTTAAAGGTTGGGGGACGAATCAATCTGGAGCGATTGAAGGAAACGCTTATCGAAGCGGGTTATACTCGCGTCAATAAAGTGGATCAATCTCTTCAATTCGCTTTGCGTGGTGATATCCTGGATGTTTTTTCGGTCAATTATCTCAGTCCGATTCGTGTTGAGTTCTTTGATGATGAGATCGAAAGTATCAAATATTTCGATGTTGCCACTCAATCATCCAGAGAAAAACTCGACCACATCGAAATCCTGCCTGCCGTGGATACGATCCTGACGGATGACCAAATCACTTCTTTCGCCCTCCGGATGAAAGACAGAATGCAGAAAGACTTGGCCCAAATCAACTCGGAAAACGCCAAAGAAACTTATCATCAAAATGTTTCTGGAGACCTAGAAGATATCGTTTCTCGTTCTTATAAAACCCGTCTTTATCGTTATTATGGATTTGCCTTGAATGAAGCTCACTCCATTTTGTCATATTTCGATCCACGCATCGCCTTTGTTGCGGACAAAGCAGGTTTTATGGAGGCCACAAAATTGGTTCTTTCAGAGGCTCGAAGTTATTTCGACGAACTCATCGAAGGACAACGAATTCCGACTCATTTAGAAGAATATATGACGTTGGAACAGGCTTTCGCTGGCACGAGTGTTAGCTATGGAAATAAATTCTCGCTTTCCCCGGAAGATGAAATTTTTCTTGTCCGTCACGTCGTTACCGCAGGAAGTGGCATATCTTCTCTGATTCCGACTTTGGAAAGTTATCAGAACAGCGCATCGAAAATTGTTTTGGCTTTAAGTGAAGAACACCAACGAAGCACCGTTGTTGGTATTCTCAAAGATATGGGCTTAGAAGTGGAGATGTTGGCAGGCTATGAATTGCCTCATGGCCAAATAGGCATCAGTGACGTTCCGTTGAATGAGGGTTTTGAATTGCCAAACGAGGGAATCGTTTATCTTTCTTCGGGAGAGATTTTTGGCAGGAAATTGGTTACCAGCCGTTTTTCTGGTCGCTTTAAAAACGCCACCATTTTAAAAAGTTATCAGGATTTGAAGCCAGGGGATTTCGTTGTTCATGAATACAACGGAATTGGCCAATTTATCCAAGTAAAAACAATGGAAAGAGACGGGATTCACAGGGATTATTTAGAAATTGCTTATGCCAAAGGCGATAAATTATTCGTTCCTTTGGAACAGTTCCGTCTGATTCGCAAATATTCGGGTCGCGAGGGATATGCGCCAAAACTTTCAAACCTTTATGGCAGCGATTGGAACAAGCGAAAAGAAAAAATTAAAGAACGTGTCAGCGATTTGGCGGATCGTCTCATTGCCCTCTATCAAGAACGGGCGAAGGTGAAAGGCTTTGCTTTTGCTCCAGATGACGAACTTCAAGAACGTTTTGAGAACGAATTCCCTTACACGCTCACCCCAGATCAGGAAGACTCGCTAGAAGACATTAAGTATGATATGGAACAACCCGTTCCTATGGACCGCCTTTTATGTGGTGATGTTGGTTTTGGGAAAACGGAAATCGCCTTCCGCGCCGCCTTTAAGGCTATCGATAATGGAAAGCAGGTAGCCATGTTAGCTCCCACGACATTGCTGGCTAGACAACATTTTGAAGTCGCCTTGGAACGATTTGCCACTTTTGGTATCCGTGTTGGTTTGCTTTCCCGGATGGTGTCGGCTAAAGATGCCAATGAGGTTATCAACGCTTTAGCTGACGGTTCCTTGGATTTTGTGATCGGGACTCACAAGCTTTTATCCAAAAGCATCAAATTCAAAGATCTTGGCTTATTGATCGTCGATGAAGAACAACGTTTCGGCGTAGAGCAAAAAGAAAAAATCAAAGAATTGAAACAAGACGTGGATGTATTGACTCTTTCGGCGACCCCGATTCCTAGAACGCTCCAAATGTCTTTAATTGGCATCCGCCCAGTGTCTACCATCAACACTCCTCCTGCTTCCAGAACCCCCATTCAAACTTATGTTACCCCTTATAAAGAGGGCGTGGTGTACGAATTGATTCAACGAGAATTGGCGCGTTCAGGACAAGTTTTCTATATCCACAACAACGTTTCCACCATCTATTCGGTGGGTAACCGCATTGCCAGGCACATTCCCTTAGCCAAAATAGGGGTGGTGCATGGGAAAATGGAACGGAATGATGTCGAGACCGTGATGCAAAAATTCTATGATGGCGAGCTTAATGTCTTGGTGGCCACCTCAATTATCGAAAACGGAATCGATGTCCCGAACGCCAACATGATCATTGTGGAGGATGCCGATCGTTTTGGACTTTCGCAACTATATCAGATTAAGGGCCGAGTCGGGCGAGGCGATCGAGTTGCTTATGCTTATTTGATGTATCGTGAACAAAAGAAAATGAATGAAGATGCCCTGAAGCGTCTAAAAGCCATTCAAGATTTCACAGAATTGGGTTCTGGTTACAAGATTGCCCAAAGGGATTTGATGATTCGTGGGGCAGGAGATATTCTTGGCCCCGAGCAAGCTGGCTTTATTGATTCTGTTGGCCTAGATCTATATATGCAACTGCTAAATGAAGCGGTGGAAGAAAGAAAGACTGGCAAAAAGAAGGAATCTCCGAAAGCCAAGATCCTTTTCCATATCGATGCGTATATCCCAAAATCATATGCCATTTCCTCAGACAAGATTGAACTCTACCAGGATTTAGAAGCCGCCAAAAACAGCGAACAGGTAGATCAGGTGGCCGCTCATATGAGAGACGTTTATGGCAAACTGCCTGAGCAAGTGGAATTTCTTATTTTGCAAAAGCGAATTTCTTTGCTTACTGAGAAAGAAGAATTTTATAAAATTACCCAAGGCGAGGGGTGCGTGGATGTGTTTTTGAGTGAAAAATTCTCTAAAATCAACCATATCGCCGTCGACCTTTTTGATGTGATGATTCCCTATCTTAATGAAGTCAAAGTCAATTTTGTTGAAAAGAAGGTTCACTTACGAATGAACACCACTAAAAACAACGACTGGATTCATGAGCTTTATCAGGTGTTACGCTCTGTCCACACACTCTATATCAAACGCCTAACTAGTGATAAAATTGAAGCATGAGAGTTGATAAATGGCTGAAAGTTTCACGCCTGATCAAACGGAGGGAAACCGCTAAGCAGCTTTGCGATGACGGAGATGTTTTCATCAACGGAAAACCCGCCAAGGCCATGAGCGAAATCCATGCTGGCGACACCCTTCTTCTCATCATGGGCAAGCATCGCATCACAGCTAAAGTCATTCTCGTCAAACCTTTCGCTAAAAAAGAAGAAGCCAAAGAAATGTTTGAGATTTTAACCGATGAAATCTCATCTGAGTCTGGAACAACTTTGAATTGATGGTTATCGGCTCGGCGAAAAATAAAATGCAAAATTGTTGTGTTTTGTTTGGCTTGCACCCGTAAAGGGTGTATTTTGTTTGTAACGTCTCTTGACGTCACACCTTTTTCGAAGAAAAAATTTAAAGGAGGACCAATATGAACGAAAAGAAACCAAGAAGAAGCCTGATTTCTTATATCCTTCCGTATTTGTTGACAACTGCTCTTATTGTGATGATCGTTTGGCTGATTGTTAGTCAGCTTGGCCATAGCACCGAGACCTGGAACGAAAGTGATATTGACACCTATATTGGCTACAACGTCAACACCAAAACGGTTGATGATAGTGGCAAATATTATGTCTCGCATGTCACATATACCAACAAAAATAACGCAGTTGTTGTGGTTAATGGCCGTCGGTATAACAAAGAGAAACTCAACGACAATCGCGACTTCACCGTCACCATTCAATATGACAACTGGGACAAGGTTTTCGTATATAGCGCTAATGCGGACGCCAGTGGCGAATTTATCGTTCACGCGCCGTATAAGAGCATTTTCCAGACGGCTACGGATAATTGGAATGCTTCCGGCTATGCCGAAGTTTATCGCGATAAAGGTACATTGAGTGCTGTCGACCCATATCAAGTTTCCTTCTGGGACACTTGGGGCCCAACCATCATCCAAGTGGTACTTATTGCCTTATTCAGTGCTTTCTTGCTCTGGAGATTAAATTCTTCTGTTTCTGGCGCCAATCGCCAGGCGATGGATTTCAATCGTTCTCCGGCACGGCGCGAAGACACTTCGAAGGTGCGTTTTGACGACGTTGCGGGGTGTGATGAAGAAAAAGCCGAGATGGTCGAAATGGTCGATTATCTCAAAGAGCCTAAGAAATATTCCAAATATGGCGCCAGATTGCCAAAGGGTGCGTTGTTGATCGGCCCGCCAGGAACGGGTAAAACCTTGCTTGCCAAAGCCGTCGCTGGCGAAGCCGGGGTTCCGTTCTACAGCATTTCTGGCTCTGATTTCGTCGAAATGTTCGTCGGTGTCGGCGCTGGTCGTGTGAGAGATTTGTTTAAAAAAGCCAAGCAAACCGCACCTTGCGTCGTCTTTATTGATGAAATCGACGCTGTCGGACGTCAAAGAGGCGCTGGTTTAGGCGGTGGCAACGACGAACGCGAACAAACCTTAAACCAATTGCTCGTCGAAATGGACGGCTTCGAATACAATTCCGGCATCCTTGTCGTGGCGGCCACTAACCGTGACGACGTTCTTGATCCAGCCTTGTTAAGACCAGGTCGTTTTGACCGCATCATCACCGTTGGCTTGCCAAATACCGATGGACGTGAAGCGATTTTCAAGGTCCATGCCCGTAACAAAAAGATTGATCCTTCCGTCGATTTCCATGCATTAGCAAAACGTACGGTTGGTTTCTCTGGGGCAGATATTGATAACATCCTCAATGAGGCTGCGATTCTTGCCGTTCGTTTCCACAAAGACCAAATCGGCATGGCCGAAATTGATGAAGCCATCGATAGACGAATTTCTGGCCCAGCCAAATCTTCGAAAGGAATGTCTGCTGAGGAACGAAAGCAAGTCGCCTTCCATGAAAGCGGACACGCGATTATCGGTCTTGTTTTGCCTCATGCGGAAAAGGTTCAAAAGATCACCATTATTCCAAGAGGCAATACCGGCGGCCACGTTTTGATGACTCCTGAAGATGACCGTTTCTTGATGACCAAGAAAGAAATGCTTGCCATGATTACGGGCTTGCTTGGTGGACGTACTTCGGAAGAGATTTTCTTCGATGATGTCTCCTCAGGTGCATCCAACGACATCCAAAGAGCAACGCGTTTAGCTCGTTCTATGGTCACCGAATACGGCATGTCTGATCTTGGTCCAATCCAATATGAAGATGCCTCTGGCTCGGTCTTCCTCGGAAGAGATTATGCCAACGCTTCAAAGAATTTCTCCACACAGATTGCCTTTGAAATCGATAAGGCGGTCCGCGAGATTATCGATAGTTGCCACGAAGAAGCCAAGAGAATCATCTTGGAACATAAAGCGGAAGTGACTTTGATTGCGGAAACGCTCCTTGAAAAGGAGACCATTACCGCTGAAGAAATCCAGTCTTTGGTCCAAAATGGCCGTCTCCCAGAAAAGAAGGTTGCCAAAATCCATGAAACCGATGTAATTTCCGCGGAAGAAAGAGAACGTATCAACAAAGTTGCGTCCACTCCAGGCAAGCGTGATATTGAACAAGGTTCCGTTGAAACGACACCGAAGGTGGAAGAGAGCCCTTCTAAACCGGTGAATTTGGAAAAAACAGACGACTCGGAGCAAAAGTAAAACATTCATGAGAGGGCCGGAAATCAGGCCCTCTTTCTCTATTTATGGAAAACGTAAAAATCGGTGATATTGAATTGAAGGGTCGCGTTGTTTTGGGCCCGATGGCAGGGGTGACAACCCTTCCGTACCGGGAATTTATGAAACCTTTCGGGGTGGCTTTGTCCTATTCCGAAATGATTTCTGATTGCGGTTTGTATTACAGCAACAAAAAGACGCTGACTTATTTTCGGACTTCAAAGAAAGACCGTCCTGTCGGTCTCCAGCTTTTCGGTTTTGATTTTCACAATACCGAACGGGCAATCGAGATCTTAGAAGAATATGCCGATTACGATATCCTTGACCTCAATTTTGGCTGCCCTGTGCCTAAAGTTACCAAAACCGGGGCAGGCTCTGCCTGGATGAAACGCCCCCAAGAAATGTATGAATATACTAGGGCGGTGGTAGCAAAATCCCATAAACCAGTCACCGCAAAAATGAGGCTTGGCTGGGATCAAGAACATATCAATGTTGTAGAACTGGCCCACCTTTTGGAACAAGCAGGGGTCAAAATGATCACCATCCACGCGAGAACCTCGACGCAGGGGTATGCCGGAACGCCAGATTTCTCCAAAATCCAAGACTTAGGCAACGATTTGTCAATCCCATTATGCGTCTCTGGCGATATTTACACTCCCGAAGATGCCCTCCAGGCAATGAAACAAACCGGAGCCAAACTGGTGATGGTGGCTAGAGGTAGCTTAGGAAATCCTGAATTAATCACCAACATCAATCGTGTTTTAAATGGCGAAAACCCATTACCGTCCCCCTCGGTTTCTCAAGATGCCGATTATGCGTTAACCTTTGCTAAAATGCTTTGTGATTATCTTGGCGAACGAGACGGCGCCATGATGCTAAGAGGCCTTTTACCACATTTCTTCTCCGGTTTCCCGGGATATAAGAAAATACGGGCCGAGATTTCGATGAACATCCGTTCTTACGATGACATCCAAAGAATCCTCAACGGCATTAAGAATCGGAACAAACTCTAAATCGGAAACGCTTTCAAAAACAAAAAATGATCTACTTCTAGTAGATTGTTATAGAATGTTCGTACACGAACTATTTTTATATTGATATGACAAAAGAAACCATCGGATTAAAAGTGAAATATGCCTCCAAATCCCTACGCACGTATATCAACAATAAGATTCATACCGATGCGGGCGTTACTCTTTCGGGTACCGAGGGAATGGTGATGCGTTTCGTCCATGAGCATCAAGAAGAAGTCGTCTCGGCAAAGATGTTGATGGAACGTTTTCGCGTTTCTAAAGCAACGATGTCCCAAACCTTGACTGGTTTGATCCGCAAAGGGCTGATTGAATATGCCGAATGGGAGAAAGACGGCCGTGTTAAGCGGGTGATTTTGACCTCAGAAGGGGAGTCATTAGAAAAACGTGTGGATGCGGTATTGCAAGAATGTGACCGTAAAATCGAAGAACATTTTACCGAAGAAGAATTGAACGAATTGGCTCGGTTGTTGGATCGACTCAAAAACGCTGTATCCGATGACTCGACGAAGGAATGAAGAAAGGAGAAGTCATGGCAAAAGAGAAAAAAGAAAAAGTCAGAAAAACGCTGACCGGAGAAATCCGTAAATATTCCATTAAGCATGTCTTAGGGACTTTGGCCCATCAAATCAAAACGTTTAAACGAGATGTGGCTTTAACCTGGGTCTGTGTTTTCTTAGAAAGCGGCCTTGAGATTTTAATCGCCTTCTTTATTCAATTCTTACTTCAACGCGTAAGAAATAATGATTTGAATGGCATTATCACATGGGCGGCCATTATTGCTTTGATGGCTATTGCTGCGGCAGGTTTTGGCATTTTGGCAGGTTATTGGGCTTCTTCTGCCTCCGCTGGCTTTGGTCGGAACTTACGCCAATCGATGTTTGAGAAAGTTCAAACCTACTCCTTTAAAAATATCGACAAATTTTCCCCTGCCTCGATCGTCACGAGAACGACGACTGATGTTAGCAACGTCCAATTCGTTTTCATGATGATTTGCCGCACGGTCGTTCGAGCTCCCTTTATGATGATTTTTGCCTTGATTATGTGCTTTATCATGGCACCAGGATTGGCTTGGATCTTCTTGGTCATCATACCGGTGTTGCTGTTTTTGCTGATGTTTATTGCCAGCAAAGCTCACAAACGTTTTGTCCTTATTTTCAACACCTATGACGAATTAAATGAATCCGTGGAAGAGGATGTTGATGGGATCCGTGTTGTGAAATCCTTTGATCGCAAAGGATATCATATCGGTCATTTCAATAAAGTCTCTGATTTCATCTATCGGAATTATGTGCAAAACGAAAAAATTCTATCTTTCAACAACCCCATCATGAATCTTGCCATCTTCTCGGCCATGATTCTCATTTCCATCCTGGGGGCAACCATTATCACTCAAAACGTCGAAGTAACTCAAATTGAAGGAGTGATTAGTGCCTCACCTTTGAATTTAGGAGTGGAGTCTCTCTCGTCCTTATTCACATATGTCATGATGATTTTGATGTCTTTGATGATGGTATCGATGGTCTATGTCATGATTACGATTGCCAGAAACAGCGCGGAACGCATTGTCGAAATTCTTGATGAGGACCCCGACATTAAAAACAAAGACAATCCCGTGATGGAAGTGAAAAACGGAGACGTGGATTTCAATCACGTTTATTTCGGCTACAACCCGAATAAGTATGTTTTAGAGGACATCGATGTGCATTTCAAACAAGGGGAGACGATAGGGATCATTGGCCCTACAGGCTCTTCAAAAACATCATTGGTTTCCTTGATGGCACGTCTTTATGACGTTAATGAAGGAGAAGTGAAGATCGGTGGCGTCAACGTCAAGGATTATGATATCCAAACCTTGCGTGATTCGGTTGCCGTCGTGTTGCAGAAAAACGTCCTTTTCACTGGAACGATCCGTGACAACCTCAAATGGGGTAAAGAGGATGCGAGCGATGAGGAAATCTGGGCGGCGTGCGATATCGCCCAAGCTAGCGAATTCCTCCATAACTTCCCTAAGGGATTAGACACAAACGTCGTCGAAGGCGGCTCCAATGTCTCTGGCGGTCAAAAACAAAGGCTTTGCATCGCCAGGGCCTTACTAAAGGACCCACGTATCTTAATTTTGGATGATTCCACAAGCGCTTGCGACACCCATACCGATGCCCTCATTCGCGAAGGATTATCCAAAACCAAGCCAGACGTGACCAAATTTATCATCGCTCAACGGGTCTTATCGATTAAAGATTGCGACACCATTCTTGTTCTTGAGGCTGGTGGCAAAATCGTTGATATCGGCAACAACGATGAGCTGATGAAACGATGCTCGGTCTATCGTGAGTTATATGAATCTCAATTGGGAGGAGGTGATTTCGATGTCAATGAATAAACAACTTCCCATGAAAAAAAGAAGCGGGATGGGTGCTTTTAAACGCCTGTTAGGGATGATTCTTCGTTATTATCCTGGCTATTTCTTTTTGGTCATTCTTGCAATTCTTGTGGTGAGCTTCTCCTCCGTTGCCAACTCTTATTTTGTCGGTAACATCCTCATCGACCAATTCATCACCCCAGCTTTGAATCAATTTGCCGCGAATAATCCCGTTGGAACCATTGGCAGCGCTTACGACATCATGACGACTGAAATCACCATATTTGATCTCCACTTCTTTGAAGTTATAGGCGTGATGATTGTGATTTTTGCCTTAGGGGTGATCGGTTCTTATGTCTACAACTTCTTCATGGCTTATATCTCGCAGGGGGTGCAAAAGAAAATCCGCGATGAGCTTTTCGCCCACATGCAAGATCTTCCAGTGAGTTATTTTGACAACCACACTCATGGCGATATCATGTCGATTTATACCAATGACGTTGATGCTTTGCGAGAAATGTTGGCCCGTTCTATCCCAATGATTTTCTCTAGCATCGTTTCGATGATCGCTTGTTTTGTCATTATGATGATGACTGACCTTTATTTGATGGGCGTGGTCGTTGCTTTCGGCATTTTAATGTTCTTTTTGACCAAATTCTTCGCCAGCCATTCTGGGAAACATTTCGTTCAGCAACAAATCCAACTTGGGCGCACCAATGGATATGTAGAAGAAATGGTTTCGGGGCAAAAGGTGGTCAAGGTCTTCAATTATGAAAGAAGAAACGTCGCAGCGTTCACAAAAGTGAATGACAGACTTTATGAAGAGGCTGTCAAAGCCAATCGCTATGCCAACACTTTAATGCCAACCGTCAACCAATTGGGCAACGTTCAGTATGCCGTCATCGCCCTTTTGGGTGGCATATTTGTGGTCAATTCGATTACCGGGTATGGCTTTTCTGATTTAGCCATCGGAACTTGGGGCCACACCTACACGATCGGCATCATTGTTTCTTTTTTGCTTTATTCTAAGAGCTTTGTTCAACCGATTGGCCAAATGGCCCAACAATTGAACACCATCACGATGGCCTTGGCCGGGGCTAGCCGTATTTTCGGCATGATTGATGAACCCCAAGAAGTGGATGAGGGGTATGTGGAGTTGGTGAATGCCAAAGAAGATGAAAACGGCAATCCGGTTGAAGTTTTAGAGAACACGGGTCGTTGGGCATGGAAACACCCCCACGCCGATGGGACTACGACGTATACTTGGTTAAAAGGAAAAATCAACGTGAACGGCGTCGATTTCGGATATGTCCGCGACAAAATCGTTCTCCACGACATCACCGTCTATGCCGAACCGGGACAAAAGGTAGCCTTTGTTGGCCCTACCGGAGCGGGGAAGACGACCATTACCAATTTGTTGAACCGTTTTTACGATATTGCCGACGGCAAAATTCGCTATGACGATATCAACATCAACAAAATCAAGAAGGCAGATTTGCGGCGTTCTTTGGGCATGGTTTTCCAAGACACAAAACTTTTCACGGGCACTGTGCTAGAAAACATTCGTTATGGCAAACTTGATGCGACCGACGAAGAAGTCTATGCCGCGGCTAAATTAGCTAATGCCGACACATTTATCAATCAATTGCCCGACGGTTATCACACGGTCTTGAAAAACGGCGGAGCCTCGCTCTCGCAAGGGCAACGACAATTGTTGGCCATCGCCCGCGCAGCAATCGCCAACCCGCCAGTTCTGATTCTGGATGAGGCCACCTCATCAATCGACTCCCGCACCGAAGCGATGGTCACCAAAGGCATGGATCAGATTATGGAAGGTAGAACGGTGTTTGTCATTGCTCACCGATTATCTACGATTAAGAATTCTGATGTGATTATGGTCTTAGATCATGGCCGGATCATTGAACGTGGTTCACATGATGGGCTCTTAGCGGAAAAAGGCAAATACTATCAGCTTTATACAGGCAACGCGATCGAAAACAAATAAAGGTGCATCCGCTCCTGTTTAGGGGTAAACTATCGGTGCGTTTTGTAAAGAGAGGAATACGAAGTATGGAAGAAAAATTAACTGACCAAGAACTCGCTAGAAGAGCGAAGCTTCCACGTTACGAAGAACTTGGTGTCGATCCATTCGGACAACGATATGAATGGAAAAACCAAATCCGCGACATCCGTAAAGAATATGGCGAGATGGAGGCGGAAGCTTTAAGCGCCAAAGAGGTGACTGTCGATATCGCTGGCCGCATTATGGCAATCCGCGATATGGGGAAAGCTGCTTTCTTTAATGTCAAAGATGAATTCGGAACCATTCAGGTTTGGATTGGAAAAAACGTGGTTGGCGAAGACAATTACAAAATCTTCAAACTCGAGGACCTTGGCGATATTTGTGGCGTTCAAGGGACGTTGATGAAGTCGCGTACCGGAGAATTGACCATCCGTTGCACCAAATTCACCCATCTTTCAAAATGCTTAAAACCATTAGCAGAAAAGTATCATGGTCTTACTGATTTGGAAGATCGTTGCCGTCGTAGATATCTCGACTTAATCATGAATGACACAAGCCGCAGAACCGCCATTCTTCGTCCAGCGATTGTCAAAGGCATTCGCGATTATTGCGATAGCCTTGGTTTTACTGAGGTTGAGACTCCAGTTCTTTCCCCCATTGCCGGTGGCGCGAACGCAAGGCCATTCATTACCCACCACAACGCTTTAGATAAAGATTTCTATCTTCGCATTGCTACAGAGCTTAATTTAAAGAAATTGATGATTGGTGGGATTGACCGTGTCTATGAAATTGGTCGTATTTTCCGTAATGAAGGCATGGACAACCGTCACAATCCTGAGTTCACGACCATTGAGCTTTACCAGGCTTATGGCGATTTAAGAGATATGATGGCCTGGGTCGAAGGCATGATCCACTATGTGGCAGACAATGTCGTCGGCAAGGAAGAATATGATTGGCAAGGCAACCTTATTAATCTCTCCAAGCCATTCAAAGTCATCACGATGGCAGAGGCCATTAAAGAGAAGACGGGTGTTGATTTCACAGAGGACATCCCATTCGAGAAAGCGGTGGAACTTGCCAAAGAACATAAGGTTCCTTTGGAAAAAGCTTGGAACAGCACTGGATATATCATGCAAGCTTTCTTTGATGAATTTGTAGAGCCGACTTTAATTCAGCCGACCTTCATCACGACATATCCGATTGAAGTCTCTCCTTTGACGAAGAAGACTTCAGATCCTCGCTTCGTTGATCGTTTTGAACTCTTCATCGGCGGCTTTGAATTTGGCAACGCCTACTCTGAATTGAATAATCCTTTCGACCAAAGAGAACGGTTTGAAGCTCAAATGGCTGCCAGAGAAAGAGGAGATGATGAAGCGAACGTCATTGACCATAGTTTCTTGGAAGCAATGGAATACGGCATGCAACCAGCTGGTGGCATCGGCGTTGGCATCGATCGTCTTTGCATGTTGTTGACGGAACAGCCAACCATTCGTGAAGTTCTTCTCTTCCCAACGATGAAGGACGAAAAGTAAGAATCTTTGTCATTAACATTGAGGCGGACCTAGGGGTTCGCCTTTTTTGACAACAATTCTTATTAAAAGTAATATAATGATGCCAATAAAACTTGGCAAACATATATGAAAAATTCCATTTCATTAAAAAATCATGTTGCTCAAGTCAGGAAAGAGAAAGCACTTTCCCAATCTGAATTAGGAAAAATCGTTGGCGTGTCGCGAAACACTATCAGTTCCATTGAAACCGGCCAATTCCAGCCAACGGCAAAATTAGCATTGTTGCTTTGCCTCGCTTTAGACAAAAAATTTGAAGACCTCTTCTTTCTCGCCCAGGATTAAGCTGAATCCTCTTTTGGACATAATTATTCATTCGATGAAATCTGAAGAATTAAAAAATGTTCATGATTTTTTGACAATTTTGCCTTAATTCAGTCTTTTTATAAGTGAGGAGGCTTTCTGCCATGGAGGAAGCTGAATCGTGGGAAAACGGAAGCGGAAGAAGTAAGAGCGAAGAGTAACCGCCTTTCTTTTCCTTCCTTGTTTTTGCCACCGAGAACCACGCAAGCTAAAAATATGGCA
>Ga0256404_1004620_pt1 | contig 25667 bp, 19 predicted proteins | sample RumenRJG_01DNA_FD_185990 | JGI IMG/M metagenome (GOLD analysis project Ga0256404, IMG submission 185990) | Bovine rumen microbial communities from Lethbridge, Alberta, Canada - RJG_01 | ecosystem: Host-associated > Mammals > Digestive system > Stomach > Rumen | place: Canada: Alberta | collected...
CGGCGGATTGGCCGACGAGCGAATCACGATGACGGCATACGACGAGTAGCCAATCATCATCATCAACAGGCAGAGCAGAATCGTGTTTTTCAGGCGTGCGCCAACGACGGGAATGGCCTTTTTCTCGACGGTTTTCTTATAATTGAGCACAAACCACAACGCGGCGATGACCACTACGCCAATGGCCACTGCCGACCATCCATAGCCGTAGAACGGAATGCCGAGCATCGTGACGGCCGTGATGAATGCGAGGTTCTGACGCTTCTCGTGGCCTTCCTGATAGGTTTCCCAAATGGCCCAGCAAACGGCGGCGACAAGCAGGATGATATAGATGATTTCGCCCGTGTTGAAAGGCATTCCAAGCACATTGACGAAGAGCAGTTCAAACCATCCGCCGACGGTGATGATGCCTGGCACAACGCCGTAGAGCACGGCGGCGACGATGGCAAACGACACGAGCAGCGCGATGAGCGAACCCTTGATTTCGATGTCGGGATAGCGGCGGTAGCAATAAACCAGCACGATGGCTGGAATGCAGAGCAAATTCAGCAGGTGAACGCCAATCGACAGGCCCGTCATATAAGCGATGAGCACCAACCAACGGTCGCTGTGAGGCTCGTCGGCGTGGTCTTCCCACTTGAGAATCAGCCAGAAAACGACTGCCGTGAACGCCGAGGAATAGGCATAAACCTCGCCCTCGACTGCCGAGAACCAGAACGTGTCGCTGAACGTGTAAATCAGTGCGCCGACGAGTCCCGAAGCCTGAATGGCGATGAGTTTCGCGGTGGTCAGTTCGCTCCAATCCTTCAGAATCAACTTGCGCACGAGGTGGGTAATCGACCAGAAAAGGAACAGAATCGTCATGGCCGAGAGCAATGCGCTCATCATGTTCACCATTCGCGCCACCTGCGATGGGTCGCTGGCAAACTGCGAGAAAAGGTTGGCGGTGAGCATGAAGAACGGTGCGCCCGGCGGGTGTCCGACTTCCAGTTTGTAACCAGTTGAAATGAACTCGGGGCAGTCCCAGAACGATGCCGTCGGCTCGATGGTCGAGCAATAGACGATGGCTGCGATGGCGAAAGCGAGCCATCCCATCACGTTGTTCACAAGCTTGTACTGTTTCATTCTTGCTATTTTTTTTGTTATTTTTTCGTTTTCAAGCCGCAAAGTTACGACATTTTTTCCATTTCACCCTCACAATATTTCCTAAAAGAACAAAAATAAAGTTTTTTAGGCTTTTTCCGTCGATTTTCGAGCCAATCAGAACGCCAGGTGAAGCATCAGCCTGACGCCGTGTTTGTGGGCGGTGGGGAGGTCGTTGTAGGTGAGGCGGCGCACGTATTCGACATGGAGGATTTTGAAGATGTTGTGGACACCGGCGATGACCTCAACGTAGGGCTTTTTCGGGTCCATCACGTTGCAGCCCTCGGGGAACGGCATCAGCACGCTATTGCCTTGATTTTCCTCGAGGAAGGGGTTGTTTTTCGACGTGAGGTCGCCCCAAAGCATTTTTGCTCCGATGATTTCGCGCCATTTCAGGTGTTTCAGCAGTGGCACGCGATTGAAAATCTTGCCGCTCATGTCCCATTTGACGTCGAGCGAGGCATATCGGTCGTTGAGAAATTCCATGTTGTTGATGAGGTTGAACGTCTCTCTCTGGATGATGTACGAGAGGTTGGCGGCAGGCATGATGAGCAACGGATAGGGTACTTGGTTCCACTGCGCTCCAGCCTTGGCATAGACGTCGATTTTTCCCCACGATTTCATCCAAAACCGCTTGAAAATGGAGGCCTCGGTGAAGTTGTACTTGTATTGTCCGCCGAGGAATCCGTCGAAACCCATCGTGTGCGACAGCGTGATGACGGGTGCTTCGAGATTGACGGGGCGGCGACGCTGTTTCGTGTTGATGAACGTGCGTCCAGGGGCGAGTTGCAACTCGATTTTGGCCTCGGTCGTGCGCATTTTGAAGTAGGGCAGCGACCCCGTCGATTCGTTTTCCTCGGTTTTCAGCAGTGCCGTTGTCTTAAAACCCCACTCTTCCTCGCGTTCGTAGGCGAGTTGCTGTCGGTTGTAGAACATCATTTTATCGACTTTCGTCCATTTGAAAGCCGTGAAAACATTGTCTTTGTCGGTCTCGATGAAGCGGTCGGACGGCGAGGTGACGTCGTAAGTGCTCGTGAACGTCAGCGCATGCTTCGGGAAGTCGCGTGGCAGATACTCCTTTTTGTTGAAGGAATAGATGAGTTCGCCTTTGTAATAGGTCTTTTTCGAGTCGAGTCCGTAGGCGACATAGCCCGACGCAAACAGGTGCGGATTGAGGTTGGCGGTGGTCTGTCCCGAGAGTCGGAAGCGGAATCCGTCGATGAAGTTGCGCGTGATGGTCGTATTGACGGGACCGATGTCGAATTTCGAGGGTTTTCCCGACGGACTGGTCTCGACGAAGTTCTCGATGAGGGCTTTCAAGCCGAACAGCACGTATTTGAAGCCTTTGAGTTGTTCGATTCGATGGATGAACGCGTTCATCGACGACTCCGACTTCGTGAGTTCCACCGTGCGGTATTGGTTCCAGAACGCCTCGTCGCGCCCCATGGCATCGGCCTCGTGTCGCTTGTGGACTCTGCCCTTGAAAAGTTGCTTGGAAATCGGCGAGAAATCGTAGTCCGAGAGGCGTGTCGTGCGAATGACGATGGCCTTTGAAATCAGGTCTGTCACCTTCATTTCGACAATCATGTCATCGACCGACAATGCCCATTCGCCGTTGGGCAACCGCTTGTATTCCTGTTGAACCTGCATGTTTTCAACGAAATTCACGTCGGTGCGCTGTGGCAGTGTCAGGTCGCATCGCTTCACGTGGAGCGTGGAGTCGGCAAGGATGAAAAGTTCGCCTCGGAAACCGAAATCTTGCTGGTTGTTGGGGATGAATTGAAGGTGATAGCAGAGGTCGCGATCGACGAAAACGGTGTCTTCGATGTAGAAGCGGTAGAACGAGATGGCGTCTTTGCTGATGGGCGACGTGAATTGGTGGTGAAGCAGGCGGATTTGGTCGTCGTAGATGTCGATGTCGGTGAAGAAATCCTGCAAAATGGTGTTGAGGATGTCGCCCGTCTGGATGAAGTGGTTGATGCCCGTCGAATTGATGCCTCGCACGATTTCGACCTCGTCCTTCGGGTCGCGACGGTAGAGGTGTTTCGACACGGTTTCATCGACCGATAGCGGCAGAATCAGTTTGCCGTTGTAGGGGCAGGTCTCGACTTGGTCGAGCAGCCATTTCCGCTTGCCGATGGCCCCCTCGTCGAGCAGTTCGAAGGGATTGATGTCGTTCATCGCAAGCGTGATTTTCTGGTAGCGGTCGTACTGGTAGAAATCGTGGTTTTTCAGGTCGGTGCGCTTCTTCGCGGCAATGACGCGGCGCATCAGTTCGACGGCGGGATTGTCTTTCCTCGAATATTTCGAGCGTTTTTCCTTGACAACGACTTCGTTCAACTGTTTGGAGTCGGGTTTCAACTTGATGTCGAGGCGCGAGGGCGTTTTTGCGTCGATGAGAATGCGCTTCGACTGGTAGCCGACGGCAGAAAACGTGAGGTACCACCCGTTGTGCCGCTCGATGGTATATCGACCGTGTGCGTCGCCGCTGACAGCGACGTGGTTGCCTTTGTACGAAGCACTCGGGTAGAGCAGTGTGTCGCCTGTCTGTGCGTCGGTGACAACGCCCGTGATTTGGGCTGAGATGGTCATTGAAACGAGCTGAAACAGCAGGATGGCCAGATGTTTTTTGTACTTAAAGTTTTTATTCATAGAAGTTCTTGTAAGTCGTTGATAATCAAATTGGGAATTGTTTCATCGAAAGTTTCATCAGTCCAACCTTCTCCCTTGAACCACGCTGTTTTGCAACCTGCTTTTTGGGCTGGCAGAATGTCCTTGTAAAAACTGTCGCCGACGACGAGGATTTCCTGCGGGGTGATGGCCCCCCTCGCTTCCCCCAACTGGGGGGAAGATGGGTGTTGGGTGATAGGTGATGGGTGATGGGTGTTGGGTGATAGGTGATGGTGGTTGAGGGCTTCGACACCGAGCGTGAAAATCTTCGGGTCGGGTTTGCGGATGCCGACAACAGCCGATTCGACAATGTCGAGGAAGTATTTTTCGAGACCGAACTCACGCAACACGCAGGCGATGTTCCCATAGAAATTGCTGACGAGCACCATCGGATAGCGTTTGTGCAGTTCAGTGAGCACTTCCGCGCTGTGGGCGGTGATGCGCTGCACCTCGCTGTAAAGGTCGTCGAGCACGGCCTTGTGCTTCTCCTTGAAATCGTTTTCGCTCGCGTCCCACGCGCCCTGCGTGCAAAGATGCTCCATTTCGAGGCGAATTTTCGCGGAAAGCGTGCGGTGGAACGTGTCGTCGGGCTTGATGATGGGGTTGCGGGCCAATGCGCGCTCGCCAAAGACGTAGGCGTCGCGAAACTGCTGCTCGGTGACGGGCACCTGTTGCCGCTCATAGGCGTGCCAGAGCATCTTTCCCCAGTGGCATCCCGCGGTGTCGAGCGTGCCGCCGTAGTCGAAAATGATTCCTTTTATCGTCATTTTTTACTTTTTTACCTTTTTACTTTTTTATTTTTTTATCTCTTTACTTCTTAACCTTTTACACAAATTTTCGTGTTTTCGGTGCATATAAACGTAGAGCGCCTGCATCACAGTGATTTCAAACACGGGATAAATCCACGGCTGATTGATGAGGCACGAGAGATAGACAATGATGGCGCGTGTGTTGAAGGTCAGAATGTTCGTGAAGGGCATCAGTTTCCGAGATTCTTCAAGGAAATTTTTGGAAATGTCTTCACTCCTTAACTCCATCACTCCTTCACTCCTGAAAAACTCCTGAAATTGCGGTGTTCGACGCTCTTGCGAGCGGCAATAGTTGGCGTAGTTATAGAAAAACAGCTGTCCGACGATGTTCCCGTTACGTTTGTGCTGTTCGTAGATGGCACGCTGCTGCTCGGAATGGTCGAGTTCGCTGCCGTTTTTGCCTTTTAGGAAAAAGAGGTGAATCTGTCGGTAGTAGTCTGCCAACGACGACTGCGGCGAATGGAAGAAAATGCCTGCCACGACGCACAACACCCAACTCCAAATGCCCCATTTCACGGTCGTAAACGGGATGGTTTCGGGCATCAGTCGCCACGCGATGGCGGCGTAGATGGCGGCAAACCAAAGGTCGCCCGAAAAACCGTCGAGCATTCGTCCGATGAGCGTTTTTTTGCCCGTCAGCCGTGCCATCTGACCGTCGGTTGAGTCGCAGAAATTGGCGAACATCAGCAAAACGATGCCCCAAATGTTGTGCGTGAGGTCGCTGTAATGGAACATCCAACCAGCCGCCACGCCGAGGAATATCGACAGAATCGTGATGACATTCGGATGGACGCCCAAACGGTTCCAAAACAGCGCAAACACCAGGCCGATGGGTCGCGTGAAATGCACGTCGAGCCATTCCTCCGTGTCGTTCGATTTGAATGATGCTTGCAGCAGTTGTTTGAATGTCGCCATTTTTGAATTTTGAATTTTGAGTTTTGAGTGGTCGGCTTCGCCGATTGTGAATTATGAATTGTGAATTGTTAATTGTTAATTGTTAATTATTTCTGCAATCGCCTCCGCCGCCTCGTCGCGACAGCGCGAGAACGAAGGCCAGTCGTTGAAGTCGATGATGCAATACGAACCGTCGGGTCGCACGATGATGTCGCCGCCATAAACCTCGACTCCGACCAATTTCGCCAGCCGACGGACGTCTTGATGCAGTTGCGCCTCATCGAAGGCGTAGTGGTGCGCCGGTCCGTTGATTTTTTCGTGCTCGAATTTCGTTTCGCCGTCGTCGGTGGGGTAGAAATAGCGGAAAAATCGGTCGCCCACGCCGTAAAACTTGACGATGTCGCCCACGACGTGGTGGCTTACGACATAATCCGCGATGCCACGCTGTTGGAAAGTGCCCACCGCCTGTTGAAATGCCGTTTCGTTCTCGCAAAACACCACGTCGTCCTCGCTTTGCGCAGCTCCGTAGCCACGTTTCAGCCAGACAGGAAAATCGAGTGTCGATTCGGGCATTGGAATGTCGTTTTCGCGCATCAGTTGCTGCAAACGCGACCGTTGGCAGTTGTTCACGCCGCTCGGACGATTCACCACGCGCCGTTCTTGCCGCTCAAATGCCTCCAAAGTGCGCAACGCCTCGGGCAGTCGAGCCATCGAGAGGTAGATTTCAGCCTCGTCAGCAAGGCTGAAGTTGCGCTCCTCGACCCATCGGAGTTCGCACGAGTCGCCCATTTCCTCGAAACGCTTGCAGACTTCCCTGCTCGCAGCCTCGAGAATGGCTCGGTCTTTCTCCGAACAATTCGGCGAAAAACGCGCGTCGCGGCGTATGGCGATGATTTTCATTTTTTCAATTTTTCATTCTTCAATTCTTCCTCCGCCTTCTGAATGTCGGTTGCGTGGTCGATGTCGAGCACTTTTTGGAAAGGATAGGCCCGCAGTTTTAGGCCGTCGCGCACGAGGGCACGTTGGAAATTGCGCATACGACTTTCTCCTCGCTCGATGCAGTCGTTCAGCGTCTTGAAAGCGTGTGGCGTGAGCCCGTAGATGCCGGCGGAGATCAGGGGAGCCCCCCTCATTCCCCCCAATTGGGGGGAAGTTTGGGCTGTTGAATGTTGGGTGTCGAGTTCTTCCATCGTGTCGAAAAATCCCGTAATCCTCGGAAAACCCTCCTCACTCCTCACTCCACACTTCTCACTCCTCACTCCACACTCCTCGCATCCCACATAAAGCGGTTTTTCGTCATCAATATAGTCCGTCACGCCCATCAGTCCGTCGTCGCCCTCGTCCAGTACCTGCTTGAAGGCTCGAAGATAGCCCTTAAACTCGTCTTCGCGGAAAATCGTATCGACCGTCGTCAGCACGAAAGGCGCGTCGCTGCCGTCGTCGAGCAACTGGCTCAGTTCATAAAAACTGTGCATCGAACTCGGTGTCGTTTTCACCACGAAACGCAGCGGTGGCAGCGGATTTTCGTATGATTTGCCTTTGTCTTGAAGCCTCCGCAAATGCTCGCTGACCTCCGGTCTCAAATCGTTGCAGATGACGACGATTTCCTCCGCCTCGTTCGACATAAAAATGCGAATCAGGCGGTCGATCAGGTGTTCGCCGTGAATTTTCACGAGCGGTTTCGGGACATCGATTCCCTCCTCTGCGAGCCGAGAGCCCTCGCCTGCGGCTATGATGGCGTATTTCATCTTATTTTTTCATTCAAATGGGTCGCAAAGTTAGTCAAAATTAGCGAAAAATGGGTAAAAATTACCGTTGTTTTTGTTTTCTTTAACGCGAATCGGTTTACTTGATTTGAAATTTTTGTTACCTTTGCATCATAAATCCTTCTTGAAAATGATGAAACATCGAATTTTGACGATTGCCTTGCTGATGAGTGCAATCGGTTGTGCACAAGCGCAAAAATTGCTGCCGATGCTCGTTGGAACCTACACCGACGGCGGCAGTTGTGGCATCTATTCGTTCCGTTTCGACCAAGTAAGCGGAAAGGCCGAAAAACTCGATTCGTTGGCGTTGCGAAATCCGTCGTTTCTGACGCTTTCGCGCGATGGTCGCCACGTTTATGCTGTTGGCGAGACCGATGACCGACAGGCTTCGTTCAACACGATTCGTTTTGACGCGAAAAATGGGCGGATGCAGTTGCTTTCGAGTGCCGCTACTGAGGGAAAATCGCCTTGCTACGTGGCGACGAATAGCAAAATGGCGCTCACGGCCAACTATTCTGGCGGTTCGATGAGTGTTTTCCGACTTGAAAACGGCGGTTCGCAGGCCACGCTCACGCAGCGATTCCTTGGTGCGAAGGGCGGTCCCGACTTGAGCCGTCAGGAAGCGCCGCACGTGCATTGCGCCACCTTCACGCCCGACGGAAAATACATTCTCGCCACCGATTTCAGTGCCGACCGCATTTGCTCGTATCGCCTGCGTGGAACGACCGTCGTTGCCAATGGCATCGCCGCCCAAATCGCCCCCAGTTCGGGCCCTCGCCACCTCGTTTTCAGTCGCGACGGGCGCTTTGCCTATCTCATCAGCGAACTGTCGGGGAAAGTCAGCGTGTTCAGTTATCGCGACGGTAGGCTCAAGGAGATTCAAACCGTCGTTTCCGACAGCGTCGGGGCGCGTGGCAGCGGCGACATTCACCTGAGTCCCGACGGGAAATTCCTCTATTCGAGCAATCGCCTCAAGGCCGACGGAATCGCCATTTTCGCCGTCGATGCACGCACGGGAAAACTCACCAAAGTGGGCTATCAGCTGACGGGCCGCCATCCGCGCCATTTCAACATCACGCCGAATGGCCGCTACCTGCTTTGCGCCTGCCGCGACGACAACAAAATTCAGGTTTTCCGACGCGACGAAAAAACGGGTCTGCTCACCGACATCCATCAGGATATTCCCGTCAGCAAAGCCGTTTGCGTACAATTTTTTTGACTTTTATATCATAAAAAGAGGTCGTTTCAAAAAAAATATGTACCTTTGCACAAATTTTATAGATTATGGAATACCGAAAAACAGAAATCGAGGGCGTTTTCATCATCGAACCGCGAGTGTTCGGCGATGAGCGCGGCTATTTTTTCGAGGCTTGGAAGCAACAGGAATTCGAGGAAAACATCGGGAAAGTGAATTTTATGCAAGACAACGAGTCGAAATCGGTGCGCGGTGTGTTGCGAGGATTACATTACCAAAAAGGCGAGTTTTCGCAGGCAAAACTGGTGCGCGTCATCAGCGGCTGCGTGCTCGATGTGGCAGTAGATTTGCGGAAAAGTTCGCCGACTTTCGGAAAATATGTCGCGGTGGAACTGAGCGGCGAAAACAAGCGTCAGTTCTTCATTCCACGCGGTTTTGCGCATGGTTTCCTCGTGCTGAGCGACGAGGCCGTCTTCACCTACAAGGTCGATAATCCCTACGCACCGCAGTCAGAGGCTTCGATTCTCTGGAACGATGCCGATTTGGCTATCGACTGGCCGATTTCAACGGAAAAATTGATTCTCAGCCAGAAAGACCGCGAGGCAACGCCTTTCGCCGAGGCCGAATATTTTGAATAATTTTTCAACCAATTTGAATGAATATACAACAAAATCTAAAAAAATACAGTTATGAATATTGCAATTGTTGGAACGGGCTATGTCGGACTGGTGTCTGGCGCGTGTTTTGCTGATACGGGTGCTAACGTGACCTGCGTCGATGTGGATGCAGCGAAAATCGAACGGCTGAAAAATGGCGAAATTCCCATTTATGAGCCGGGACTCGACGAACTGGTCTTGAAAAATGTCAATGCCGGCCGATTGAAGTTCACAACGTCGTTGGCCGATATTCTCAACGACCAGGAAATCGTGTTTTCTGCCGTTGGCACGCCGCCCGACGAAGACGGTTCCGCCGATTTGAAATATGTGTTGCAAGTGGCCGAGACGATTGGCCAGAACCTCGATAAATACATGGTTGTCGTAACGAAGAGCACAGTTCCTGTGGGTACGGCGCAGAAGGTTCACGACACGATTCAGCGCGAACTCGACAAGCGCGGTAGCAAGGTGGAATTCGACGTGGCGAGCAACCCCGAATTTCTCAAGGAAGGCAACGCCATCAAGGACTTTATGAGTCCCGATCGCGTGGTGGTCGGCGTGGAGAGCGAACGGGCGAAAAAACTGCTGTCGAGGCTCTACAAACCGTTCATGATGAACAATTTCCGCGTGATTTTCATGGATGTTCCGAGTGCCGAAATGACGAAATATGCCGCCAATTCGATGCTCGCCACGCGCATTTCGTTTATGAACGACATCGCCAACCTCTGCGAACTCGTCGGTGCCGACGTGAACATGGTGCGTCAGGGCATCGGTAGCGACACGCGCATCGGTCGCAAGTTCCTCTTCCCAGGCTGTGGCTACGGCGGTTCGTGCTTCCCGAAAGACGTGAAGGCGCTCATCAAAACCGCCGACCAAAACGGCTATTCGATGGAAGTTTTGAAGGCAGTCGAGGAGGTGAACGAGCGTCAGAAGAGCCTGTTGTTCCGCAAATTGCAGGCGGCTTTCGAGGGCGAGTCGTTTCAGGGTAAGACCGTTGCGCTGTGGGGACTTTCGTTCAAGCCTGAAACCGACGATATGCGCGAATCGACGGCATTGGTGATGATTGATTTGCTGGTGAAGGCCGGCTGTCGCGTGCGTGCCTACGACCCCGTGGCAATGGACGAGTGCCGCCGTCGCATTGGCGACCAAGTCGAGTATTGCCGCGATATGTACGACTGCGTGCTCGATGCCGACGCCCTGTTGCTGCTCACCGAGTGGAAGGAGTTCCGCCTGCCGAGTTGGGAGGTCGTTGGCAAGGCCATGAAGCACCGCCTCGTGATCGATGGTCGCAACATTTTCGACCATGTCGAACTCGCCGAAGCCGGATTCGAGTATCATTGCATCGGAAAGAAGTAAACGATGGATTTGCCAGAGAACGATATTGATATAAATTCAAAACATTTCTGATATAATATGGATTATGACAGAATTCGTTGCCCTTTTTGCGGAAGTAGAAACCTTGAATTCTCAAAAGAGGATTTCAACCACAGGGCCGCTTTTTGGGGAACTATTTTCCTAAGTCTTTGGGGCATTCTGTTCGGACTGTTTTGCAGAAAGAGAACTTACTGCAATTGTAGGGATTGCGGAAGCGGATTTGCATTCTACGAACAATAGGAATTTTACGATGGACCGTGTCGCTTGCCAAAAAAATGCGAACCATTTGCAAATGATTCGCTTTTTTTTCGTACCTTTGTAAGCGGAAAAGAATCTCGATTAAAATATGAGCAAGAAATCGATACGATTTTTCAACGACCGCGAGGTGCGGGCAGTTTGGGATGAAGACCGAAGCAAATGGTGGTTTTCTGCTACTGAGATTGTCCGTGCCATCAACGATGAGGACGATTATGAGAAGTGTCGCAACTATTGGAAATATCTGAAAGGCAGGATATCGAAAGAGGGCGTTCAACTGGTTAGTGTCACTAACCAGTTCAAATTCCGAGCACCCGACGGCAAACAGCGTGCGGCTGATGCGCTTGATGCCGAGTGTGTGCAGACATTGGCGAAAAACTATCCCAACAACCGTGCGCGTGCCTTTCTTGATTGGTTTATTTACAGCGACAACAGCATCGACGGGCAGAGCAAGAAAAAGGCTTATTCGCTGTTTGAGAGCGGACTTCTTGAAAGTATGAAGGTGGGTACGGTGGAGTGTCTGCAACAGATTCACGCATACTTGTTTGGTGGTCTTTACGACTTTGCAGGACAGATTCGCAGAAAGACGATTTGGAAAGATGGAACGCTGTTTTGCCGTGCGGAATATCTAATGGAAAATCTGAGAAAGATTGAGGCGATGGCTGACGGTACTTTTGATGAGATTGCAGATAAATACGTGGAAATGAACGTGGCGCATCCGTTTATGGAGGGCAACGGTCGCTCGACACGTATCTGGTTGGATTTGTTGTTTAAAAAACGACTGAAAAAATGCGTGGATTGGAGCAAAATTGATAAAAAAGAATATCTTTTGGCAATGCGCAGAAGCACGACCGACTCCACCGCCATCAAGGCATTGCTTCACGGCGCAATGACCGATAAAATCGACGACCGCGAGTTGTTTATGAAGGGTATCGACTATTCTTATTACTACGAACAGGAAGAGTAATTATTCGCGATTTTTTCCGTTTCCTTTGCTTTTTCCACCGCGTTTTTTAGCATTCCCACGACCTTTTCCGCCGCCACGTCGCTTGCCATTCCATTTTTTGCGGCGTTTCGGTTCGGCAGATTTGTATTCGGGACCATCGCCGAGGCCGTCGGGTAGGGGATTTTTCGTGATTTCACGCTCGAGGAATCGCTCGATTTGCTGGAAATAGCGGATGTCGTCGGGACTGACGAAGGTGACGGCGCGACCGTCGCGGTCGGCACGGGCGGTGCGGCCGATGCGGTGAACGTAGTCCTCGGCGTCGCGTGGCACGTCGTAGTTGATGACCATTGCAATGTCGTCGATGTCGATGCCGCGAGAAAGGATGTCGGTGGCGACGAGCACGTCGATTTTGCCACTCTTGAAGCGGAACATCATCTCGTCGCGCTCGGCTTGCGACAGGTCGCTGTGCATTTCACCTGCGTTGATTTTCAGGCGGAGCAGGGCGCGATAGACGTCTTTCACCTTATTGATTTTTCCAGCGAAAATGATGACGCGCTTCAGTTCGTTTCCCTTGAACATCGACTCGATGATGCCGAGTTTCTGCGGTTCGTAGCACACGTAGGCCGACTGCTGAATCTTCTCGGCGGGTTTGCTCACGGCAATTTTCACTTCGGTCGGATTTTTCAGCAGTGTTTTTGCGAGTTGTTCGATTTTTTCGGGCATCGTGGCTGAAAACATCACCGTCTGGCAGGTCGGCGGCAGTTTCTTCGCGATTTTCAAAATATCGTCATAAAAACCCATGTCGAGCATTCGGTCGGCCTCGTCGAGCACGAAAAACGACACGCGGCTCATATCGACATTGTCCATCGTCAGGTGGGAAATGAAGCGTCCGGGCGTCGCAATGATGACATCGGCACCCGTTTTCAGCGCGTTGAGTTCCTGATAGTAGCGGTTGCCGTCGTTGCCGCCATAGACCGCCACCGACCCGACATTGCTCAGGTAGTAACTGAAGCCCTGCATCGCGCGGTCGATTTGCTGCGCCAGTTCGCGCGTCGGTGCCATAATGATGCAGTTGATGGCATCTTTCGGAAAGTCCACGCTGCGCCCGTCAGGGAAATCGGCATAGCCGTCGTCGAGCATCGAGAGAATCGGCAGTAGATAGGCCGCCGTCTTGCCCGTTCCCGTCTGCGCCACGCCCAGAATGTCGTGTCCGTCGAGGATTTCGGGAATGCAGCGTTCCTGAATCGGTGTCATTTCCTCGAATCGCATGTCGTAGAGCGCATCGAGGATATTATCGTTCAAATATGTTTCTTCAAAATTCATTTTTCAATTGTAAATCGTAAATTGTCAATTAGTTTGGTGCTTGCCGATAGCAGAAATACGCCACGAAAGCAAAAATGATGTTCGGCATCCACGCAGCGAGCATCGGCGGGAAATTCGCGTTCACGGCGAAGGTCGATGAGATGGCTTGCAGCAGAATGTAGAGCGCACTCAGCGCGAGTCCGATGCCGAGATAGAGTCCCATGCCTCCTTTTCGCTTGCGCGAGGAGAGCGACGCGCCGATGATGGTCAGAATGAACGAGGCGAACGACATAGCGATGCGCTTGTGGTACTCCATCTGGTAGCGCACGACGTTGCTACTGCCGCGTCCGATTTGTTTCGAGATGAAATCGCGCAGTTCGGGGCTTGTGAGCGTCTCTTGCTGACCCTTGGAATAGACCAAATCGGCAGGTTCCATCATGATGACGGTGTCTTTGTTGACACCGCTGGTGATGTGCTCGCGAAGACCTTTCAACTCGCGGATTTTCCAGTTCGTCGCCCGCCATTGGAATTTCGTGTCGGAAATCGTGTCGTATTGAATTTCCTGCGCTGTCATGTGGCTGACGAGTTTCTTGTTTTCAAACTTGTCGAGCGAAAAACCGTAGCCGCGTTTCATCGTGTTGTCGTAGTGTTGGATGTAGGCGATAACGCCTTGACCCACTTGCAGTTGCACGTTTTCGGCAGCCGTCGTTTTCCGTTTGTTTTTGTAGATGGTTTCAAAATTCTGTCGCACGATGGTTCCCTGCGGAATGACGTAGGCGCTGAGGTAGTACGACAGCATCGAAATCAGCACGCACGAAATCATGTAGGGGCGCAGGAGTCGCTTAAACGACACGCCCGAGGCCAACATAGCGATGATTTCGGAGTTTCCAGTGAGTTTCGAGGTGAAGAAAATCACGGCGATGAAGACGAACAAGGCGCTGAAAAGGTTGGCGTAGTAGGGCACCCAATTCATGTAATAGTCGAAAATGATGGCCTTCAGCGGTGCGTGATACTTGATGAAAGAGTCGAGGTATTGGTTGATGTCGAAGACGATGGCAATGGTGATGATCAGCAGAATCGAGAATACATAGGTGCCGATGAATTTTCGGATGATATACCAGTCGAGCCGCTTGATGAAGGTGGGTTTGAGTTTCTTCAACAGGCCGCCGAGCCGACCGAAGATTTTTCGCATCCCTCGTCCGACTTTCAATGCTTTGCGGTGTTTCTTGATTTTGCTATATTTCATCGTCATTTTTTACCTTTTAACCCTTTAACCTTTTAACCTTTTAACCCTTTAACCTTTTAACCTTTTCTATCGTCTTCTTCCAAGATTCTCGACGACACTCCGTTTCCACTGCGTGAAATCGCCCTGTTCAATGTGCTGTCGGGCATCGCCGACGAGTCGGAGGTAGAACGCGAGGTTGTGAATCGAGGCAATTTGCATCGCGAGCAGTTCCTGTGCCTTGAACAGATGGTGCAGATAGGCCTTCGAGTGCAGGCGGTCGATGGCGCAGCCGTCGGGGTCGATGGGCGAAAAGTCGTCTTCCCACTTCTTGTTGCGCATATTCATCGTGCCCTCGTAGGTGAACAGCATCGCATTGCGACCGTTGCGCGTCGGCATCACGCAGTCGAACATATCCACACCGCGTTCGATGGCTTCGAGGATGTTCTGCGGCGTTCCGACACCCATCAGATAGCGCGGTCGGTCTTTCGGCAGAATCGCGTTCACGACCTCAATCATTTCGTACATCACCTCGGTGGGCTCACCCACGGCCAGTCCGCCGATGGCATTACCGTCGGCGCCTTTGTCGGCGACGAATTTCGCGGCCTCGCTGCGCAAATCCTTGTAGGTGCAGCCCTGCACAATCGGAAAGAGGCTCTGTTCGTGGCCGTAGAGCGGTTCGGTCTCGTTGAATCGCTTGATGCAGCGGTCGAGCCAGCGTTGCGTCAGTTCGAGCGAGTTTTTGGCATAGCTGTAATCACTTTTTCCGGGCGGACATTCGTCGAATGCCATCATAATGTCGGCACCGATGATACGCTCGGTGTCCATCACGTTTTCGGGCGTGAAAAAGTGCTTCGAACCGTCGATGTGCGAGCGAAATTCACAACCTTCCTCGCGCAATTTTCGGATACCCGTGAGCGAAAACACCTGAAAACCGCCCGAATCGGTCAGAATCGGCCTGTCCCACGTGTTGAACTGGTGGAGTCCGCCTGCTTTCTGCAGGATTTCGAGACCTGGGCGCAGGTAGAGGTGATAGGTGTTGCCGAGGATGATTTGCGCCTCGACTTGCTCGCGCAGTTCCGAGAAATGCACGCCCTTCACCGCGCCACACGTGCCGACGGGCATAAAAATCGGAGTTTTGATTTGTCCGTGAGCCGTGGTAATCAGGCCGCTTCGTGCGTCGCTGTAGGGGTCGGTATGTTGTAATTCAAAGGTCATTTTTTATCTTCTTCAATCTTAAACTCAATTGGATTCGCCACCATCTCGTCGGTGAGGGCGAAATTCCACACGTCTTGAATGTTCTCGACATAGTGGAACTGCACGCCGCGCAGGTAGATTTCGGGAATTTCCTCAATGTCCTTGCGGTTGTCGCGACACATCACAATGTCGGTGATTCCAGCGCGTTTCGCCGCCAAAATCTTCTCTTTGATGCCACCGACGGGTAGCACCTTTCCGCGCAGGGTGATTTCGCCCGTCATCGCTGTGTTTTTGCGCACTTTCCGCTGGGTCAGTGCCGAGGCAATCGACGTGGCGATGGTGATGCCAGCCGACGGACCATCTTTCGGCGTAGCGCCCTCGGGCACGTGGATGTGGAGGTTCCACTGGTCGAAAATGCGGTAATCGACACCAAGTTGATCGACGTGCGCCTTGACGTATTCGAGCGCGATGACCGCCGACTCTTTCATCACGTCGCCGAGGTTGCCCGTCAGTGTGAGTTTGGCGGCTTTGCCTTTCGACAGCGAGGTTTCGATGAAAAGAATTTCACCGCCCACACTCGTCCACGCGAGTCCCGTCACCACGCCGGCGTAGTCGTTGCCTTGGTAGATGTCGCGGTAGAATGGCGGTTTACCGAGCAATGTCTCGATTTCGGCAGGAGTCACCTTGTAAGTCGCAGTTTTCGGCGATTTTTCAGCCTTTTTGCTCGTTTTTTTCGTCGTTTTTTCGACTTTCTCGGTCGTTTTTTCGCCTTCCGGCGCGTTCATCACCTTGTTGAAAGCAATTTTCCGAAGCGCCTTGTTCACCTGCTTTTCGAGTTGTCTGACACCGCTTTCCCGTGTGTATTGCTCAATGATTTTCTCGATGGCATCCTTGCTGAACGACACCTTTTCAGGACTGTTTTTCAAGCCCGTGTTCTCGAGTTCGCGAGGAATGAGGTGGCGCTTCGCAATTTCGGTCTTTTCTTCCGTGATATAGCCGCTGACCTCGATGATTTCCATACGGTCGAGTAGGGGACGCGGAATTGTCGAGAGGTTGTTGGCCGTGGCGACGAAAAGCACTTTCGACAGGTCGTAATCGACATCGAGATAATTGTCGTGGAACGCCGAATTTTGCTCAGGGTCGAGCACTTCGAGCATCGCCGATGCAGGGTCGCCGTTGTGGGTCGATTGCGTGATTTTATCGATTTCGTCAAGGATGAAAACGGGGTTCGACGAACCAGCCTTCTGAATCGACTTGATGATGCGACCGGGCATTGCGCCGATGTAGGTTCGCCGGTGGCCGCGAATCTCGCTCTCGTCGTGCAGTCCGCCGAGGCTCATTCGCACGTATTTCCGCTTCATCGCCGACGCAATCGACTTTCCGAGCGACGTTTTTCCGACACCCGGAGGCCCGTAGAGGCAGAGAATCGGCGATTTCAGGTCGCCACGCAGTTTCAACACCGCCATATATTCCAAAATGCGCTCCTTCACCTTCTCCATACCGTAGTGGTCGCGGTTGAGGATGCGCTCGGCTCGTTTCAGGTCGAGGTTGTCGGTCGTAAATTCGCCCCACGGCAGTTCTACCATCGTCTGCAAATAGTTCAACTGCATACTGTACTCAGGACTCTGCTGATGCAGCAGGTCGAGCTTGTCGATTTCCTTGCTGAACGCCTTGCTCACCTCCTCGGGCCACTTCTTTTTCTCGGCTCGTTTAATGAGTTCGGCCCGCTCTGGCGTACCCTCGCCGTTGCCCAGTTCCTCCTTGATGTTCTTGATTTGCTGTTGCAGGAAATATTCGCGTTGTTGTTCGTCGATGTCCTCGCGCGTCTTCGAGCGGATGTCCTGTCGCAGTTGCAGCAGTTGAATCTCCTTGTGCAGCGTTTTCAGCACCTCAATGACGCGCTCCATCATCGTTGTCGTGCGCATCATCCGCATTTTGTCGGCGATGTTGAACGGCATATTCGTACAGATGAAATTCACCGCCAACACCTGATTTTGGATGTTGTTCAGCGCGAATTGCGCCTCGTCGGGAATGTCCTCGTTCTGGTGGATGTATTCGATGGTCGTGTTTCGCAGGTCGTCGAAGGCCGTGCGCCACGTTTTGTCGCGTTTTTCGGGCAGTTCCTCGGGTGCCGCCGTCGTCTGCGCCATAATACAGGGCTCTTGCGCCGTGAAATGATCCAGTCGGCAGCGTCCCAGACCCTGCACGATAATCGTCACGTTGTTGCCGCCAAGCACGGGCATATCGAGCAGTCTGACGAGCCTCGCGTAGGTGCCGTATTCGCAGAGGTCGCCCTCTTCCGGCACTTCGATGTCGGCATTTTTCTGGCAAAACACCGCGAAGGTCATATCGGGGTTCCGCTTCAGTTTCTTCACCAGATTGATGCTGTGCTCGCGGGCGACGATAATCGGCGCGATAATGCCTGGAAACAGCACGATGTTGCGTGTCGCCAGAATGGGCACTTCGCCCTCGACCTCCAATTCAAAAAGTTTGGTGATATCGCCCTCGTAGTCGGCAATCATCTGAATCGATGTATTGGTTCTTTTATTCATTGTTGTCCTTTTCTCCTGATTTTGAACCTGCAAAGTTACGAAAAAATAAGGGAATAGCAAAGGAATTGTCACTTTTTCAAAGAAAATCCCATAATTATTTGTCTAAATCATAAATTTTATATAATTTTGCCATCAATAAACCTAACAACTTTTAATATGAAGAAGCTTGAGAAACTTTACAGCATCATCGAGAATTCTCGTGATTTAGGAGTACGACTCAACAATGACGTTCTTCAGCAAGTGGAAGAATTAGAGGAAGGCATTATCAAAGAGGAAATTCTTCCTGCTTTAAGCAATGATATTGCTCCTCGCCTGTCGCCTATTAAACGTGATTTGGTTCTGGTGGTTGAGTATCATCCTGGAGAGCCTATCAGCGTAGCACTAAGTCGCAAGGCGAAAATCAGTGAGATTATGGGTGCTAAGACGCTTATTCCTCGAAGCAGTACGCCCGTAAAAAGTGATGAAAAGCCCGTTGATATTATTCCTCATGAACCTACAAAACATGTAGAAAATACAACAAAAGGGATAAGGGTTACCTTTCCAGATGGTTTTTCGATTTGTCGTAGAACGGCAATTGATACTTTTGTCGAAACTTTGAGGCATATCGGTTTTGAACGTGTCTCCAAATTGAATATTATACACGGTGGCGAATATAATCTAGTCGGAAAGAAAATGCGCCCGACAAAGCCTGGAACCATTTGGCAGCATAAAAAAGATGGTTGGTATATTTATTCCAACATAAGCAACGCTACAAAAATTGAAGATTTAAAACTAATTTCTGATTATTACCGTCTACGATTGAAAATAGAAGAAGGTAAACCTAAATAAATTTAATCTAAGTATTCAACTTTTTGCAGCGATGTTTGAAAAGGAAATCAAGGAATACGAGAGCGTCCGACAGGAATATCAGCAGAAAATAGCCGATAAAATCGGGCGTGAGCAGTGGATGGAATACAACGAGATTCTGTTTTCTGCCCATTCCTGTGCCATCGAAGGAAACTCGTTCACGGTGGACGACACGAGAATTCTCCGTGAGCAGGGTATGGCGATGGTTCCCGTGGGGCGGTCGTTGTTGGAATGTACGGAGATGGCCGACCATTTTCGTGCATTCGACTATATGGTGAGCCATTTGGATGGTCCTTTCGATGAGGCTTTGCTGAAGGAAGTGAACCGTTTGGTGACAGAAAACACGCTCGGTTATCGGGTTCCCGGGGCAGTTGCTGGAGAATATACGACGGAAGATATGGTGGCTGGCGACACTGTTTTCGGCGACCACAAAACACTGATTGCGCGAGTGCCGAAACTGATGGAATCTACGCAAAAAGCCCTCAACGACGGTCAGCATCCGATGGTCGTAGCAGCCAAATGGCACGGCTATTTCGAGTATCTCCATCCTTTCCGCGACGGCAACGGCAGAACAGGGCGCCTCCTGTCGAACTTCATTCTGCTCAAGGCAGGACATCCTTTGCTAATCGTCAAAATCGAGGAACGATCGGCGTATATCTCGGCACTGAAGCAGATTCGAACCAACGGCACTGACGAACATCTCGTAAATTTCTTTTTTAAGACGGCTGTGGAACGGATGAAGAGCGAATTGGCGCAAAAACGGCGAAATTCGTTGCCCGTGATGTTCTTCTGAGCCATTTTTTGAAAAAACGACAAATTGGACGATAATTTTGACGCGACATTGACAAAAAAATGAGCCATTTCGATTTCAAAAAATTTCGGATTGAACAAGACCGCTGTGCGATGAAAGTGGGAACCGACGGTGTACTGCTCGGCGCTTGGGCAGAGGGTGGACGGCGGATTCTCGACGTCGGCACGGGTACGGGCGTCATCGCACTGATGATGGCACAGCGCTTTGCCGACGCGACGGTGACCGCCATCGACATCGACGCTGAGGCTTGTGCTCAAGCACGGGAAAACGCTTCGGCGTCGCCCTTTGCCAATCGAGTGTCGGTGGTTCATTCGTCAGTTCAGTCGTTCGCAGCCGATTTCTTGGAAAAATCTTTAGAAACGGATTCGTTGGAATTGTTCGACAGCATCGTTTCCAATCCACCCTTTTTCGAGCAGAGCCTGAAAAATCCCGACAACCGAAAAGCCACTGCCCGACACACCGATTCGCTTCCGTTCGCCGACCTTTTCGAGCGCGTTTCCCAATTACTCTGCGACGAGGGAGTTTTTAGCATTATCATACCTGTAGAAAAACTTGAATCGTTTTCTATAAATGCTTATTTATCAGGTTTTTATATTATACGACAATGTATGATAAAGACGATTTTAAAGAAGCCCGCGAAACGCTGTCTTTTAACCTTCAAAAAACACCTTCCAACGTCGGTTGAGCGAACGGAATTTTATCTGCAAAACGACGATGGAACGCGCAGCGATTGGTATCGGAATTTGACGAGAAATTTTTATCTTTAAGTGAAAAATTAGTGTTTTTCGTCCCGTTTTGTACAAAAATTCGTACCTTTGCAGCCGATTTCAGGAATTGACAAGACAAACAACATCAAAATAGCAAAAAAAATGAAAGCATTTGTATTCCCTGGACAGGGTGCCCAGTCGGTTGGCATGGGCAAGGAGCTTTACGAGCAAAACGAAGTGGCTCGTGAACTTTTCGAGAAGGCCAACGAAGTCTTAGGTTTCCGCATCACCGACATCATGTTCAAAGGCACCGACGAGGAACTCAAGCAGACGCGCATCACGCAGCCTGCCGTGTTCGTTCACAGTGTGGTTTCGGCATTGGCTCTGGGCGACGATTTCCAACCCGCGATGGTGGCTGGTCACTCGCTTGGCGAGATGTCGGCACTGGCGGCGACGGGCGCTTTGAGTTTCGAGGACGGACTGCGCCTCGTGCAAAAGCGTGCGCTGGCAATGCAGAAGGCCTGCGACGAGAATCCGGGTACGATGGCGGCGATTATCGCACTGCCCGACGAGGTGGTTGAGGCCGTGTGTGAAAACGTCTCGAAGCCCGATTGTTTCGTGATTCCCGCCAATTACAACTGCCCGGGTCAGCTCGTGATTTCGGGTCATGTCGAGGCGGTGAGCGTTGCCTGCGAGAAACTGAAAGAAACGGGTGCGAAGCGTGCACTGGTGCTGCAGGTGAACGGTGCATTCCACTCGCCGCTGATGCAGTCGGCGAAGGACGAACTGGCCGCCGCCATTATGCAGACCGAGTTCAAAACGCCGTGCTGCCCCGTCTATCAGAACGTGGATTCGCTGCCGCACACCGACCCCGAGGAAATCAAACAGAACCTGATTGCCCAACTGACAAGCCCCGTGCGCTGGACGAAGAGCGTGCAGAATATGGTGGCCGATGGTGCAACGGAGTTCACCGAATGTGGTCCGGGCAAGGCTTTGCAGGGTATGATTACGAAAATCGCCCGTGATGTAACGGTGCAGGGAGTCTGATTCGTGGAGTGTATTTCGTGGAGTGTGGAGTGTGAAGTGTGGAGTGTGGAGTGAGGAAACCGATTATTTATCAATTATTTCCGCGATGGTTCGGCAACAAGAATACGACGCGGAAACACGACGGTAGCATCGAGGAAAATGGCTGTGGAAAGTTCAACGACCTCGATGCCGCCACGCTTCGTCGCATCCGCAGTCTCGGCGCGACGGACATTTGGCTGACGGGCATTATTCGCCACGCCACACAGACCGATTACTCGCGATTCGGCATTCCGCGCCAGCATCCGCAGGTGGTGAAGGGTAGGGCAGGATCGCCCTATGCCATTGCTGATTATTACGATGTCGATCCCGATTTGGCGGTCGAAGTCGAACGTCGGATGGAAGAATTTGAGGCGCTGGTCGGTCGCGCACACGCGCACGATATGAAAGTGGTGATCGACTTCGTGCCGAACCACGTTGCGCGGCAGTATCAGTCGATTGGCAAGCCCGAGAACGAGCGAGATCTTGGCGAGGACGACGACCCGACGATGCACTTTTCCACTCACAATAATTATTATTATCTTTGGGGGCAGCCACTGGAACTTTCGTTCCTCGCTCCTCCTTCCTCAACAAACTCCTCGCTCCTCGCTTCTCCCTCCTCGACAAATTCCTCGACGAATTACCACGAAAATCCAGCGAAAGCCACGGGAAACGACCAATTTTCCAACCGTCCGAGCCGAAACGACTGGTACGAGACCATCAAACTCAACTACGGCGTTGATTATTGCGACGCAGGCGGTCGTTCCGAGCATTTCGACCCGATTCCCGACACGTGGCAGAAAATGCTGAATATCCTGCTTTTCTGGGCATCCAAGGACATTGACGCCTTCCGTTGCGACATGGTTTTCATGGTGCCCGTTGCCTTTTGGAAGTGGGCGATTGTGCAGGTCAAAAACGAATATCCGAACATCAAATTCATCGGCGAAATCTACGATCCGCCGCTCTATCGCAGTTACATCGACGCAGGTTTCGACTGGCTCTACGACAAGGTCGGCATGTACGACTGTCTGCGCGATGTCGTTTGTGGAAAGCGACCAACCAGTAGCATTACGGCGCAGTGGCAGTCGGTCGATGACATCCTCGACCACATGCTCTATTTCCTCGAAAACCACGACGAACAGCGCATTGCGAGCGATTTCTTTGCTGGAAATGCCCAAAAAGCCATTCCTGCCGCCATTGTCAGCGTTTTGCTCAACCGCTGTCCTTTTATGCTCTACGCCGGACAGGAATTTGGCGAACGCGGCATGGACGAGGAAGGCTTTAGCGGATGCGACGGTCGCACGACGATTTTCGATTATTGGTGCGTCGATTCGCTGCGTCGCGGCTATTATTTCCCGATGCACCTGAACAATGCCGAAAAACGCCTGAAAACCTTCTACACGCGCCTGCTCACGATTGCCAACACGGAAAAAGCCGTCTCAGAGGGCGAATTTTTCGACCTGATGTATTGCAATATGCAGTCGTGGCAGTTCAACCCGAATCAGCAATACGCCTTTTTGCGCAAGGCCGACGACGAACTGCTGCTTGTCGTTGCAAACTTTTCCGATGATGCCGTGCACTGCGGTGTTTTGATTCCGCAACACGCTTTCGATTTCCTGAAAATCGCCGAGCTATTTGATACGACAGCCGTTGATTTGTTGACAAAAGAAACCGTCCGCACAAATCTTTGTGCAGACGGAATCATTGAGATGGATTTGTTGGCCTACAGTGGCCGAATCTATCAATTTAAGCTTTCTTGCTGAGGTACTCGTCCATATTGGCAGCGGCACGACGACCGTCGCCCATGGCCAGAATCACCGTAGCACCACCGCGAACGATGTCGCCACCGGCGAAAATCTCGGGACGGGCCGACTGCATACCCTCATTGACCACAATCGTGTTCTTCCGACCGAGTTCCAAGCCTTCGATGGAGTTCGGAACGAGCGGATTCGGGCTCACACCGACGGCCACGATGACCTGATCGACTTCAAGCGTCACGGTCTTGCCTTCGACGGGCACCGGCGAGCGGCGACCGCTGGCATCGGGTTCACCGAGTTCCATCACCTGCAGCACGGCGGCCTTCACAGCACCGTTTTCGTCGGCGATGTACTCGATGGGGTTGTGCAGCGTCAGGAAGTCGATGCCTTCCTCTTTCGCGTGCTTTACCTCCTCGAGACGAGCCGGCATTTCCTCTTCCGAACGACGATAGACGAGTGTGACGTTTCCGCCCAAACGCTTCGCCGTGCGGCACGAGTCCATAGCGGTGTTGCCACCACCGACCACGAGCACGTTCTTACCGAAGTTAATCGGCGTGTCGGTCTGCGGATTGGCAGCGTCCATCAGGTTCACGCGGGTCAGATATTCGTTCGACGACATAATGTTGATGGCGTTCTCGCCCGGAATGCCCATGAAATTCGGCAGACCGGCACCCGAACCCACGAAAATGCCCTTGAAACCTTGTTCTTCGAGGTCTTCGACGGTAATGGTCTTGCCCACGATGACGTCGGTCTGGAAGTGTACGCCCATCTTGGCGAGGTTCTGGATTTCGACATCGACAATCTTGTTCGGCAGACGGAATTCGGGAATACCATATTTCAACACGCCGCCAATCTCGTGGAGTGCCTCGAAAACATACACGTCGTAGCCTTTTTTCACCATATCGCCAGCGAACGAAAGTCCGGCAGGACCGCTACCCACGACGGCAATCTTCTTGCCATTCGACGGAGCGATTTCGGGCAGCGAAATCTGGCCGCTCTCGCGCTCGTAGTCGGCGGCGAAACGCTCCAGATATCCGATAGCCACGGCAGGCTCGTTCATCTTCAGATGGATACACTTGCTTTCGCACTGCTTTTCCTGCGGACAAACGCGACCGCAAACGGCAGGCAGGGCCGATGTTTCCTTCAGAACCTTCGCAGCAGCGAGGAAGTCGCCACGCTCGATGTTCTTGATGAACGACGGGATGTTGATGCTCACCGGACAGCCCTCGACACACGACGGTTTCGGGCAGTCGAGACAGCGCATGGCCTCTTGCATCGCCATTTCCTTCGTCAGACCGATGTTCACTTCCTCGTCGCGAACCTTCGCACGGTATTCGGCATCGAGTTCGGGCATCGAGACACGCGGAATCTGTGTGCGCTCCTTTGCTTTCATCGTAGCACGGAGTTCCTTGCGCCATTCGGCGTCGCGGTCGGTGAGGGAATCCTCAGCCCCCCCTACTGCCCCCGAGGGGGCTTCAATACTCTTTTCTTGGACATTTGTGTCCCCCTCGGGGGACGAAAGGGGGGCTAAGTGCACCTCGAAATTCGCCATATCTTCCTGTTCAACCCTCTTGAACGTGCCCATGCGCTTGAACATTTCGTCCCAATCGACCAGAGCACCGTCGAATTCGGGGCCGTCGATGCAGACGAACTTCGTCTTGCCGCCAATCGTCAGTCGGCAAGCGCCGCACATACCCGTACCATCGACCATGATCGTGTTCAACGACACTTCGCAGGGAATGTTGTGCTTCTGCGCCGTGAGGTTCGAGAATTTCATCATGATGGGAGGACCGATGGCAAACACCTTGTCGATGTGCTCCTGTTCGATGAATTTCTCGATTCCGACCGTCACCACACCCTTTTCGCCGTAGCTGCCGTCGTCGGTCATGATGATGACTTCGTCGGACGTTTCGCGAACCTTGTCCTCAAGGATGATGAGGTCTTTCGAGCGACCTGCCAGCACCGACAACACGCGGTTTCCAGCACGTTTCAGCGCTTGAATGATGGGCAGCATCGGAGCCACGCCCACACCACCGCCGGCACAAACCACCGTGCCGTAGTTTTCGATGTGCGTCGGCGTTCCGAGCGGTCCCACAACGTCTTCCACGTAGTCGCCCTCGTTGAGCATACAGAGTTTCTGCGACGACAGACCGACGGTCTGCACCACAAGCGTAATCGTACCCCGTTCTGTGTCGGCCTCGGCAATCGTCAGCGGCATACGCTCGCCACGCTTATCGACGCGCACAATCACAAAGTTACCAGCTTTACGGCTCTTGGCAATCAGCGGAGCCTCGACTTCGAGCAGGAACACCTTCTCGGAGAACTGTTCCTTCTTAACGATTTTGTTCATAACTAACGTTTTGTTTGATTATTTAGGTTTAAAAATTCAGTCTTTATTCAAAAAACTGCGCAAAAGTACAACAAAATTCGGGAACTGCCAAGCAAATCGCGAAAATTCTTCACAAAACGAAATTATTTGACGATTTTGACCTTGCTTCATTGAAAA
>Ga0256404_1004622_pt1 | contig 25649 bp, 16 predicted proteins | sample RumenRJG_01DNA_FD_185990 | JGI IMG/M metagenome (GOLD analysis project Ga0256404, IMG submission 185990) | Bovine rumen microbial communities from Lethbridge, Alberta, Canada - RJG_01 | ecosystem: Host-associated > Mammals > Digestive system > Stomach > Rumen | place: Canada: Alberta | collected...
GTATTTCGTCTGTACTCTTGGCCATACGGCTGCAAAGGTACGAAGAATATTTGACTTGTAGGCATATATTATTGTTAAACGATTTAACGAATCGAAGTGTTAACTCACACTAAATCCAGTAGAACCATTAAGTTATTGTTGCTACATTTCTTGAGTTCTACGTTCTATTTGGCAAGTATGCTGTTTCGTCTGGCGGTTATAGTTAATGCCTACGAGTAGCAGGTCTGTAGCATACTGTGCAACCTTAGCTGGGTATTGCTTGCGTTTGATTTGATCAATGGCACTGTCGGCTCCTGCATCACATTTCAGCTCGACGACGATGGCAGGTGAGTCGACGTTTTTCCTTGGTATGAGCACGATGTCTGCAAAACCCTTGCCCGATGCCAACTCACGATGCATCACGTAGTCGTTGCGTGCATAGTAGTAGGCGATGGAGAGGACGAAGGCCAGCGAATTCTCATTGTTGTAGGACAGAATGCTGGTGTTCTCGTCGTGCGCCAGGTCTATGCCTTGTGCCACAGCCTCGGCATCACCGTCGAGGGTGGCTTGAAGCAACTGTTCCGAGGCTTCAAGAGCCTCTGTCACATGCTTCCACTTATTGGCTCTGACAGCATTCACCATCTCGCCCCAGACCTCACGGTTCGGAATATAGCATTCGTCTTTCTTCCAGTTGTATGAAAGATAACCCAGATGAATGAGCACGGTAAGTACGTCATACTTGGTGTTGATAACCGACATGTCGTTCTGGAAACCTGTAGGGTCAACCTTACAGCGCCCTCCACCTATCATGGTAATAATGTCATCCTTTAGACCTTCGAAGTTCATGTGGATATAGTTTACCACTGCATCATAGGCTCCTGTACTTGCCCAGAAACTACGGCAGCGACGACTTCTCAGAGCCTGCATCACCGAGTTGGGGTTGAACATCGAATGTTCGTCGCCTATCTGGTAGCCATCGTACCACTTCTCCAGTTCGTCGAAGTCCATTCCATACTTTCCAGCTAAAACACGCACCTCGTCTTTTGTGAATCCGAAGTACCGTCCCATCTCCATTGGCTCAACCATCGAGTACTCAGTGAAATTGTTCAGTGCCGACTCCGTCTTGTATTTTTTGATGGGCAGGATGCCAGTCATATAGACGTATGCGAAGACGTATGCACCACTTACATCCTTGAACATGCGGCGCAGCCAGCTTACGTAGCGGTCCATAGCCTGAGTGCCGGGTTTGAATTCCCGGCAGATGGCGTCCCACTCGTCAATGATAAATACAAACTTCTCGCCAGTGGCCTCGTTGATATGGATGAGCAGATCCATTAGGTCGTACTCCTCTTTGTCAGGCACCTCTGGATAGGCCCTGGCCACGTCTTCCTTCAGGGCTGCATCAATTCGCTTCACGATGTCGTCATCGTGATAGCGGGTGACGAAGCTCGTCATGTCAAGTAAGATAACGGGGTACTTGTTCAGATGTTCCTCGAACGTCGGGTCGCTGGCTATCTGTAGATGGGCGAACAGTGAGCGTGAATCACAGGAGTGGTCGTAGTAAGCGGCGAGCATCTTAGCTGCTACTGACTTGCCAAAACGGCGGCAGCGAGACACGCAACCAAAGCTCCGCTCGGTGAAGAGCATGCTGTTCACCACCGAGATAAGCCCAGACTTGTCAACGAATTCGCTGTTAAGGACTCGCTTGAACCCTTCGTTGCCTTTGTTGATGTAGATACCCATGTTTCGGCTCTGTTTTGGCAATTACGCTGCAAAGATAACTTTTTTTGTTGAAACTTCCAAATGTGGAGGCATAAAAAATAATTGGCACAAGCCAGAAAAGCCTGCTTGTGCCAATTATTATGATTCGGGTTATCCGGAAATCTCCGGAAAATCCGGAAAGTCCGGAAAGTCCGGAAAGCCCGGAAAAAAGCTCTTACTCAGCGATACAAATCGTGACGCGGTTCTTGTCGTTCTCGCTGAACGGCTGTACGCGCGAACCCTTCGAGCTGTAGCTGATGCGGTCCTCGCTGATGCCGTACTGCTCGCGCAGTGCCTTCACCACGATGTCGGCGCGCTTGGCGGCCAGACGGTCGTTGATGCGGTCGTTACCGGTGCCTGCGTCGGCATAGCCAGTCACGTCGACCTTGGCCTTGGGATATTTGGCCAGATAGTCGGCGATGTCCTTAACCTTCTGCTGCTCGCTCTCGCGAATCTCCCACTTGTTGATAGAGAAGAATATCTCACGCTTCAGCGGCTCAATCTTCTGCTCAACCACGGGCTGCGGAACGGGCTGAGGCTCGGGCTCAACAACAGGCTCGGGCTCTGGCTCGGGCACAGGTGCAGGAGGAACAATCTTGGTATAGGTCTTACCCAAGTTGATGCGCAGGCCCACCAGACCGTTGAAATACCAGTCGGGGTTGTCGGCCTTCTTTGAGTTGTACTTGTCAGAGAGGATGTTGGCGTTACCCTCGACCAGCAGGCTCACAGCGTCGCTCAGACGGAAGCCCAGCTCAAGGCCGGCGCGACCGAAGGGGCGCACCTTAGAACCGTCCCACAGGTACTCCAACAAGTAATTGCCCAAACGATTCTTCACGTTGTTGGCAATGGTGTTCACCTCGTCATTACCCCAGGCAATATTGGCACCACCACCCACAAAAGCCGTTACGTTGAACGTGCGCATGGGGTTGTAGCCACAGATGAGGTTCGACAGGTTGAACATCAGGTCGATACCAGGAGCCACATAGTTGAACTTATAGTTCTCTGTAAGGGGAGGATTGCCATAGCCGTTCCATCCGCCCTTTGACTGCCAGCCGTTGCCCTGCAGGCGAGCTGCGAAGACAGGACTGAACTGATAGCCCAGGCCCAACTGAACGTTCGGTGACAGCAACTTAGAGAACTTAGCCTCACCGAGGGTGTACTGCGCGCCGCCCTCAAGGTTGAGGAACGCATGCTTCTCGAACATATACTTCGTGCCATCGGCGGTCTGGTAGACGGCCTGTGCACTGGCCGTCATGCCCACTGCGAGCAGTGTTGCGGCCATCAGGTTCTTGATAATATTCATAAGCTTATGTACTAATTAGTTTTATTTACGCTTCTTAGGTGTCGACAGGGAGCCGCCGTCAGTCCTTCTCGGCAAAGGCGTCCGAGACGGTGAGATACCACTTGCCCTCGCGTCTGATAGGGTTAAGGCCGAAGAAGATGGTGTTCGGGCTGTTGTCGCCCTCCTCCTTCTCAAACAGCACCACACCGTACCTGGCGGTATTGTCGGTCTCGCTGTTGAACATGACGCTCTCCAGCTTGTAGTCTATGCCTGGCAGCTGGCGGTAGATCATGGCCTGCTTGCGGGCAGCCTCGGGCGATAGCCTGCTGACAAACTCGCCGTCCCATACCCAGAGCATGGCAACGGCCTCGTCGAACTGGTGTTCTCGCATCAGGCCCAGGAACACGGCGAGCGAGTCGTTCACCGCCTGGCGGTCAGCCTCGCTGACCTCGATGCGCATAGCACCAGTGTCCTCCGTCTGCTCCTGTGCTTCCTGGGGCTTCTGCCCGTTCTGGCATGCTGTGGCCATAAAGAGCAGTGCGAGCAGTAAGAAATGAATCGTAAGTTTGTGCATGTATGCTTCTGTGCGAATGAAGTTTTATAAAAGGGGTGCCAACAAGTTGACACCCCTTTGTCAATGAGATTAACGTCTGTTCAGCGCTGTGTTACTGCCGGCGCGAATCGGTATCCTGACCCTCCGACTTGGCCACCGTGATAACGAGGTAGTGAGTCTGGTAGGAATCCTCATACTTGCCGAAGGTGTACTTCATCGAGACGGGCACGATGATGTTGAAGTTGTCGGTAACACCGCTATTGTTCTTGTACTGCAGCTTGCTGTTATCGGTTGGCGAGGCGAACCGCAGCTCAAGGCCGTTGATCTTGTCGTAGCTCACACACTTCTTATAGTAGGCTGCAATCTCCTCGTCGCTGCCGGGCGTGACCATACGTGCGGACTTACCCATGTTGGCATCGGTACGTATCTGCTTCAGCATGTCAACTTGCGTAGAACCCTTGATGAGTAACTCAATGCCGTAGTAAGCATCGTCGAAGTGCGATCCGCTATAAGTGCCGTTCTCGACGTAGCCGCGCCAGTCGCTAATCTTGGCACCCTGTGTGAAATCGACGGTCTGCCAATCGTTAGGAGCATCCTTGATGGCCTTGTGAGCCACGCTCTCGAAGTTGACGGGGCGCAGGAAGCGGACGTTGAAGTACTGGTCGCTAATGAGGTCGACATCGTAGCAGTCGCCCTTGACCACAATCTGGATGTAAGCAGTGAAGCTCTCACGCTCACCGAGCTTGCTGGCGGGCACGTAGTTCAAGATGTCGTGAGCCACCTTGTTGTCGGCGTAGCTGATTACACCTGTAGTCTTGTTCAGGCTGGCGATGACTGTGGCACCGGCGGAGGTTATGATCTGGTCGCGAGTGCCGTTGACGGTGAGGGTGTATTTTGCACCGCTCTGGCCGTCGACCTGCCATGTGCTGCCGCTGAACGAAGCGTTGACGCCGGCCTGAGGTGTGGTGAATTGGAACTCAGGAATCTTGTTGGCGAAGTTGCTGAAGTGCGTAGCATCGAGCAGTGCTGTGCGCACCGAGTTGTCGATGAAGTAGTTGTGCAGGTCCTTCGTGTACTCGGTAGCGAGCAGCGGCGTGTATGGATTGGTAGGCACGGGCACGTTCATACGGACGTCGAAAGCCTCGGCAGAATTGTCGGCGTTGGTGGACTGGTTCATCTTGAACCAGTAGGCAAGTGCCTTCGTGTCCTCAATCTTAGCCACGGCGAAGTGAATCTTGTTCTTCGGGATGGACAGGCGCACGAAGATGTGCTCCTCGGTTGCCAGACCCTTGTCCTTGGTGAAGCGGACGATGGTGTTCAGCTCCTCGGGATAGACCTTGGCCACGACCTTGTCCTTCTCGGTGGTGTAGTTGCCCTGGGCATCGATGTACTTGGCCTTGCTGAGCAGCTTGCCATAGTCAGACTCGCTGAGCGTCCATTGCAGCACGTTCGTCGTAGGATCGTTGGGGTCGGCCAGCTCCTTCACCGTACCGATGTAATTCAGCTTGTTGGTAATCTGGGTGTACTTGTTCTTGTTGTCAACGACCTGATAGGTGTACTGGTCGGCGTTCTCGATAATCTTCTGGCCAGCACTGTTCGTGGTCTCGGCGTTGTCGATGGTGTGGTCGAGCTCGTATTCGGTCTCAAACTCCTCCTTCGACAGGGCGAGCTTAGCGTAGACGTTGGCCTCAATCTGTGCCCAGGTCATGGTGAACACCTGGTTGGGTGTTGAAGCGCAGTTGTCGTAGAGGTCGGGGCAATTGCTGAACATATTGTCAATGGGAGCGGGATCTTCGATGGGCTCGACGGGCTTTACCTTGTCCATAATCTTAATCTTGAAGTAACCCACAGCCAAGGTCTTGTTGTCGCTCACCAGACGGACGCGCACGACTGGCAGCTTGCCAATGGCGGCACGGGCAGTCTCGGTGCCTACAGAGCTCTCGTTCTGCTTGCCGTCCTCGGTGACCGAGCAGGGCTTCACCAAACCGTTCTCGATGATAGTGCCCTTACGCACAATGTGAACGCTCTCCGAGGTGCGGTTGGCACCGACGGTGTAGTCCACAGGCTCGAAGATGTACTCCAGTCCGAGGGCCTTGAAGTCAGCATCGCCCATCTTGATGTCGGTGGTGACGTTGCCGTCCAGGTCTTTCATGTCGAAATGGGTCTCCACCTTGGCCAGCAGGTCCACCTCTCCGTCGTAGGCCACTACGACCGTGGCGGGAATGGTGGTGGGCTTCATGTCAGCGAACACCTCATGCAGGTGCTGCGAAACGGGGGTGTTGATGTCGTCGGTGGTGTTGCACTTGCCGGCTACGAAGTAGTCCTTGTCGGCAATCTTCAGGTTGCTGTACTCAATGGGTTTCACGATTGCGAAGTCTGAGGTGACGATGGTGTCGCCCTTCGACAGCTGCAGGGCCATGATGGGTATCTCGTTGGCTCCCAGCTTGGTAATCTTGTCAAAGTCTGCGTGGAAGGGCACCGAGAGGATGCCGTTCTTGTAGTAGTCCTTGATGAAGTAGTTGGTAATCTTGGCCGAGTCGCTCGTCACGTAGTTCATGCCGGCACGCGTCACAGCCTTGTTCGAGAAAAACGTCAGCTTGTAGTTCTCTAGGTCGGCTGTCGACGGATTCACCCAGTACTGGGCAATGCCGCCGAGCGAGATGTTCAGCTTCGTGCCGTTGGGCGTGTACTCGTCGCCGCTCTTGGCCAGCAATGGATAGTTATTCAAGGCAGGCAGGGCAACACCCTCTATGCCACCGAAGTACATCGACGGGCTGAACACCAGGCTGCGCACCTGATTGGTGGCGAACACGTTCAGGACGGCAATCTCGTTGATGATCTCAGTAATCTGAGTGTTGATGTCCTGAACAGATTTCTTAAGAGATGCAATGTCAGTAGTGTTGGTAGCCAAGTCTGACGTCAGGTCGTTGATCTGGTTCTGCAGCACCTTATCGGCAGCCTCAATCTTAGCCTTCAGGTCTGTCTCGGTAGCATCCAGACGCTCGCTGAGCTTCTGAAGAGCAAGCTTCTGCTGCTCCAGGTCGGCGGCAACAGCCAGACGAGCAGTCTCCTCGTCCTTCAAGCCCTTCTCCAGTGTTGCGATACGCTCCAGAGCACCGGCAAGCTTCGTGTCGACAGCCGAAATCTGAGCGTAAATTTTCTTCACCTCAGCATCATACTCGCTCTGATCCACCTTACCGGCCAGAACATTGTCGATGCGCTTGATAGCAGCCTCGGCAGTGGCGATGCGAGCCTCAAGTGCAGCCTCAGCAGCCTTTGCACGAGTAATCTCACTCTGGATGTCAGCCTTGTTAGAGTTGATGAGAGTGGTGAGTTCGGCATCCTTGGCCTCCAACTGCGACTTGAGCGATGCAATCTCGGCCTTCAGGTCGGTCTTAGCTTGCTCCAGAGCGGTCTTGTCTGCCTTCTGGTCAATCTGTGCCTGCAGACTGTTGATGTCATCATCGTAGTCCTTACAAGACACGAACACGCTTGTCGAGGCCAAAAGAAGGGTCCCGAAAAGCAATGCTTTACTTAATCTTTTGTTCATACAATAAATGAATTAAATTAAACTAAAAATGAATATATACTTTCTTCTTTCTCATGTTTTTTGCTTACCTTTAGCACACCCGAAAGGGCATACCTTGGCATGCTTTTTTGCTTCTCCTGCGCGGAGATACATAAAGGAAAAGTCAGCAAATTCGTTACAGACGGCTTGTAACGCCGTTACAAACAGTCTGTAATGACGTTACAAAGGCTTTGTAATGACGTTACAAAGGCTTTGTAATAACGTTACAAACAGTCTGTAATACCGTTGCAGAGAGCTTGTAATACAAGCATCTTGTAGATTTACCGTTCTTTTACTCGTTTTTTGTCTCAGATATTGTTTCTGTCAGTGTGATGATGTCATGGTTGGCGTTGTCCACAATGTTAGCGTCAAGCTCCTTCAGGTAAATCTGGGTCGTACGCTCTGACGTATGTCCCAAACCCATGCTGATGAGGTTGGTGGGATAGCCCAGGCTCTTGGCAATGCTGGCCCATGAGTGGCGGGCTACATACATGGTCAACTTTCGCTCAAGGTGCATTTGCTTGCCGATAGTCTTCAGCTCGCTGTTCGTCTTCCATTGGCGTCCCAGATATTGGTTACGCAATGACGACCTGTCGTTTTTGATGATAGGCAGCAGGTAGGAACCGAAGCAGAACGGACTCAGCCTGTCTACAATCGCTTGCATCTCCTTTTCCCACTTTACTGAAATCTGCTGGCCGGTCTTTTTCCTACGGTAGCGCAAGAAACCGTTCCGTATGTCGTCCTTTTTCAAGTAAGCCATATCGACAAAGGCCATCCCTCGGGTGTAAAAGCTGAAAAGGAATAGGTCGCGGGCTTTGGATTCAGAGGTGTTTTTCGGCTGGTATTCTTTCAGTTCCCTGATCGTCTCTATGTCTACCGCTCGTTTCTCCGTTTTGCCCATCCCTGTATACACGTGCTTGAACGGCTGCTGATCGACAACCAGTCCTTCATCGACGGCCCGGTTGTAGGTGGCTCGTAGTTTACGCATGTAAAACGAGATGGTGTTCATGCTCACTCCGTTGCCCTTCAGTTTCGACTCGTAAGCCATTACAACCTCCTTCGTCAGATTTTTCAGTTCGATGTCCTGCCCGTTCCTGAAACGACTGAAGCTACGCAGTGTACACGCATAGGTGTCGGCCGTGCGTAACTTGCCCTCATTCTTCATCTGACAAACGAGTTGTTGCATGAAAGGAAACAGGTACGCCTTTCTTCCCTCACTGTCTCCCACTACGTGAGCTGTTTTCTCTGCCAGGTTGATTTTAATCATGATGTCCTTCTCCAGTTGGTTCAAGTCACCAACAACGAGTTCAAGTTTGATTGTTGCCATAGTTTTATGTTATTTATTCAAGTAACGTCACTATATCCTGTATCGTTGTCCTATGTCCTATAAAATTTAAATAGTACGCGTACATTATTTATATATTATAGTTGTCAACATCAAAACATTTGTCTACACTCCCACACTCATAACTCATAACTCTCGCACTCCCAAGAAAAAAAAGGTAACAACTCAATTATCGGAAGTGTGACCTCCACTCGCTCGGCTTTGCCGCTTTGCTTTGCCTCTCCTGTAGGAGGGGGGACAAGTTAGACTCTGCGGCAGGTATCACCTCCCCTAAACCACTAATCCCCCTCCTGTAGGAGAAACCTAATCCCCCTCCTACAGGAGGGGTTAGGGGAGGTCGTATTTTTAATGAAAGAGGTTACACTTCCAATGACTGAGTCGTTACAAAAAAAGCAACAATGACTTAAAAAATGGTAAAAACACACCATAAACATGAGAAAAATACCGGAATAGCTCATTTTTTCTGTGTTTTTAGAAAAAAAACTTCAAGATTATTTGCGTGATTTAAGAATTTTGCCTATTTTTGCACCAAAATTTATGTATCTCCGCGCAGGAGAAGCAAAAAAGCATGCCAAGGTATGCCCTTTCGGGTGTGCCAGACTGAGCAAAAAAACATGAGAAAGAAGAAAGTATATATTCATTTTTAGTTTAATTTAATTCATTTATTGTATGAACAAAAGATTAAGTAAAGCATTGCTTTTCGGGACCCTTCTTTTGGCCTCGACAAGCGTGTTCGTGTCTTGTAAGGACTACGATGATGACATCAACAGTCTGCAGGCACAGATTGACCAGAAGGCAGACAAGACCGCTCTGGAGCAAGCTAAGACCGACCTGAAGGCCGAGATTGCATCGCTCAAGTCGCAGTTGGAGGCCAAGGATGCCGAACTCACCACTCTCATCAACTCTAACAAGGCTGACATCCAGAGTGAGATTACTCGTGCAAAGGCTGCTGAGGCTGCACTTGAGGCTCGCATCGCCACTGCCGAGGCTGCTATCAAGCGCATCGACAATGTTCTGGCCGGTAAGGTGGATCAGAGCGAGTATGATGCTGAGGTGAAGAAAATTTACGCTCAGATTTCGGCTGTCGACACGAAGCTTGCCGGTGCTCTGGAGCGTATCGCAACACTGGAGAAGGGCTTGAAGGACGAGGAGACTGCTCGTCTGGCTGTTGCCGCCGACCTGGAGCAGCAGAAGCTTGCTCTTCAGAAGCTCAGCGAGCGTCTGGATGCTACTGAGAAGGAGCTGAAGGAGAAGATCGAGGCTGCTGATAAGGTACTGCAGAACCAGATCAACGATCTGAAGACTGCCGTAACTACCAACACAACTGACATTGACGCTCTGAAGAAATCTGTTCAGAACATCTACAATCAGATTACTGAGATCAACAACGAGATTGCTGTGATGAACGTCTTCGTTAGCGGTCAGCTCCGTAGCCTGGTGTTCGTTCCCCAGACCTATTATCATGGTGTCGAGGCTACTGAGGCCTTCACGCTGAACTATGTGTACTACTGGCCGAAGGACTTCACCGGCGCTAACTGGGCCGACGCTTCTGCCGACGTGAAGGAGCCTGTTGGTTACAGCGACTGCAAGCGTTACAAGTCAAACACCGGTTCTACCGCTCTTGACGTGATTGCTCACTATCACATGAATCCTTCTGTTGCCGACATTCCCGATGATGTGAAAATCCTCGATGCCGACAAGGACTTCATCACCACACGTACTTCTGCTTCTGTTATGTCTGTGAAGCTTGACGCTGATGGTAAGAAGATGTACAAGAAGAACGGCAGCCAGCTTGACGTGACGCTGAAGTTCAACGATCCTTCGAAGATCAAGAGCGTACCTAACGACGCTATGATTACTGTCTTCGCTACCGAGGCTAAGTACAGCAGCAACGGTAAGGACACCACTATCACTTCTGACTATGCAGCTGTCTACAAGACCACAATCGACAAGCTCGTGCTTTCGCATATTCCCACTGCTCTGAGCTTCACTGGCCAGAAGAACAACTGTAATCATGACTTCGCAAATGTGAATGACAACCTGCACTCGACTAACAACTGCACGCTGGCCACCAAGGTTGACCTGCACCTCATGCCTACCGTTTATGAGGCTATGGCTCAGCCCTATCAGGATATTTGCCGTTATGACCAGACTCTCGACCTCTCTAAGCTGGTTGAGACTCACTACAGCGATGCTAATGGTGTTCACAAGGTGATGAGCGCTAACGATCTCGCTGGCTATGGTCTGGCTTACAACTTCGAACTGACCGCCAGCTTCGAAGGTGGTAACAGCACCAGTGAGGCTGCTCACGCTGGTATCAGCGGCAGCACCTTCCGTCCTCAGATTCCTAAGGCAGATGGTAAGGCTTATACCTATGATGAGTTCACCGCTCTGAACGAGTCTATGGAAAATGTCCGTGCTCACGCTGTAGGTCGTCAGCCCATCGTGCGTGTCACTCTGATCGACACCAACAATGGCAACCGTGTGCTTGACTACGGTTACATCAAGATCCGCATCACCGACAAGACCATCACTGAGCAGGTTCTGCCCAACGTGGTTATCAACTACACTGGCAATAAGATTGAGTACAAGTCTGAGTGTGTTCCCGCTGACTTCCGTTTCAGCACCACTTGGAACGTGATTGAGTACGACGTGCTCCGCATGCTCGGTACTACCAAGGCTGAGTTCGATGCTAACTACGATCGTAACGGTCAGCTCGTTATCGACGCTCTTGGTGACGTTCAGCAGTACAGCGCTACTTCGGTGAAGACCACCGATGCAAGCCTCGCTACAGCTCTTGTTAATCCTACAACTTACATTGGTACTGTTGTCGACAACTACGATGCTAACAATCCTGAGACCTCTACCTTCACTTGGACTATCCCCGGTGCATGGCTCGAGCAGCAGCTCTATGGAAAGACGCAGCACGCTCCCTTCCAGATTGCTATCCGCTACAAGTCTCTCGATCAGAAGAAGTATCCTGATGTATACATTATCCTCTCGACCGGTGCTATTACCATTGAGCGTTCGAACGGTGTGTTCCTCGCTGAGGACGGTTCTGACCGCATTAAGGAGTACTGGTATAAGGACAACGGTAACGGTGCTGCCGACCTGGGTGACAAGGAAATCCACGCTCAGACGCTGAGCCCCGAGGATCCTCAGGCTGTCAACATTGGCTATGCACGTGACCTGGATGACCGCTTCTCTGATGTATTCGTTGGCAACAACATCCGTCTGTCGAGCGTCACCGACATCACTCCTAATCAGGACTTCGCAGTTGCTAAGCGCCTCTACAAGTTCCTCTTCTCTTCGAAGAACGAGAACAAGACCTTCACGGGTATTGATACACTGGCAACTGGTGGCTATCGCACTGTGACATGGACCATCGGTATCAAGGATGACGGTCGTACACTCTATGCTAAGGCTAAGAACGGTGTGCTCTGCAACCAGGATATCGCTTACATCCAGGATGGTAATGGTGCACTTGCTACTTGGGCTACTGCTACTGCCGTGAAGAACCAGGAGGTTGTCTATGCTCGCATGGCTTCCACAAACGACATGACCGAGGCTGCCAAGTCTCTGCTGAACTACAAGGCTCACAACGAGCTGGCCGACGATGTGCTGAAGGCTATCATCGCCCTCCATGTGAAGACCAATGTTTGTGAGCACGAGCTTGACCTGACCAACAATGAGTTCAACGTACGCTTCCTGCGTCCTATCAACGCTAAGGGTGTGAACAAGGAACTCGAGGATGCTAAGGATACCAAGCAGACTGTCGACCTGAAGTCTCTCGTCACTCTGACTGACTGGCGTGAGTATGGCTTCGCTTCGCATGCCAACTACTGGAACTACTACCAGATTGAGGAGATCCGCGTCATTGGTAACTACAGCCAGTGGGGTACCGAGACCGACAACAACGGTCTGATCAACCAGTACATCTGGACTACGATGGCTGCCATCAACCAGCCTGCTAACAAGCTGGAGGATAAGGTTCGCCAGAGCGACATCTCGAACCAGGTGATGTTCCGCCTCATCAAGCCCGATGCAACTCATCCTTATGGCTATCTGCTCTATGAGAACTTGAGCTCGACTGTTCAGACCTTCACCGTTCGTATTCCTCTGCTGGTTAAGTATCGCTGGGGCTATGTGGTGACCGACGCCGACATCCAGATCAAGGCCACTCACGAGAATGCACGTAAGTTTTAATTAGAAATCAGAATTTGAAAGGAGGAGGCCCCGTTTAGTGAGCCTCCTCCATTCTTTAATCTCTTGACGATGAAACAAGTAATACCCGTTCTTATTGCTGCCGTGGTTGTCATGCTGGCTGCTTGTAGCGGATCTAAGAAGAAATCATCAGATGAGCTGCCTGTTACTCGTCCTGCAACGATGGTATTCACTGAAAATGACACTACTGAAATTAACCAGATGGTCAACACATTCGTGGAGTATATCAATTCTGGAAAAATCAGTGATGCCTCAGCAATGCTCTATACCGTGCAGTACGACCGTGTTGAAGAGATGACTCTTGAGGAGCGCCAGAAGTTTGAAGGCTTCTTCACTACTATTCCTTATAAGAGTTGCGAGGTGAAGTCTTTCCATCTTGGTGGAGCGAAGGATAATAAAGTCCAGTTGGCACTGCTGATGACACCTGATGCCAACTTAGAGACAGGTAGAGGAATCATCAAGTTGGTGTTAAACCCTGTAAATGTTGAGGGTAAGTGGTACCTGACACTTCGCGATGAAGATGCTGAAGGCATAGAGCATGAGAACATTTAAAATCTCGGCATTACTGTTAGTTCTTTATCTTTGTGTGGTAGCATGTGCCAGCCAGCACTCCGACCCCAATAGTAAGGGACATTTAGAAGCACTGCAAACAGAGTTGGAATTAGGCATTGTCCATAAGACACCCTCGGTGCATACTTATTGGATTGAGGTGAAGAACACAGGCAAAGGCCCTCTGACCATCAAGGACGTGCGCACCAGTTGCTTCTGCACTACCGTTGAATGGGACAAGTCGCCGCTTCAGCCGCGCAAAACGTCGAAACTGAAGGTTGTTCTTGACACCTCGGAGATGGAACCGTCCGAATTGTTTGTCCGTGAGATTTATATTAAAAGCGATGCCGATAACCCTGATGTCAATGTGACGATGAGCGGAAGCATCACGAACTGAAAGCTACGCCAGTTTCCGGCGGCATAACTAACAACAACATACCATTTGGATGACAATGAAGTCATACACAAAATTTATTCTCACTCTCCTCATAGCCATTCTTTCACAGGCTGGCCATGCGGAGAATGTTTTGTATATTAACCAGAAAGGTCAGGAGCCTGTAAAGGTGATGCTCAGTGATAAGCCAGAGGTTACTTTCGATGCCACGAGCGTAAAAATCAGCACCCCTGCCATGACTATTCTCTATGAGGATTTGGAGTCCTTTACCTTTGGCAACGAAGGTGTCAATCCTACGGAGATTGACGTCGAGGGTAAGCAGCACGTGCAGTTCAGCCTTGTTGGAGACAACAATGTTTGCCTTTCGGGGTTAGCATCGAGCAGCAGCTTGAGCCTCTACTCTCTCGATGGCAAGGCCCTACCAGTGGCTGCAACCCGTAATAACGAAGAAATTATTCTCCATCTTGGTCATTTACCCAGTGGAGTCTATATAGTAAAAACCGATCATCAATCGTTTAAAATTATCAAGAAATAATTTATTGAAATGAAGAAATATCTTTTCTTGGGCATCATTTCCTTATTGACTTGCCTCAACTGTAACGCACAGCAGAAGGTGATTATGAAGCTGTATGACGGCACCACCATCGAGCGTGAGGTGTGGGAGGTAGAAAGCATTACTTTTGCCGACCTGCCTCAATTGTCGGCAAATGCCATCACCGACGATCAGGCCGTAGACTTGGGTCTCTCTGTGAAGTGGGCACCGTTCAATCTGTGCAAGGTTGAAGACGGAGAGGAAGTCCCACTGTTGGTTGGTTGGGGAGATGTTTCGGGTACGAACGAATCCACCGACCTGAAGTATTTCCCGGTACTGAATCCAGATCCCTATATTCTAAGCACTCAGTTCGATATTGCCCACACACTGTGGGGTTCTGAGTGGCGTTTGCCTTCTGATGACGATATGCGCGAGTTGATGACAATGTGTGAGTGGACGCAGCGCGTTGACGAGACTGGTGCATTGCTTGGCTTCGATGTCAAGGGCTCCACTGGAAACAGTATCTTCCTGCCTGTTACTGGCAGTCGTCGTGGTACGGCCGAGCCAGTCGATGGATCATTAGGATTCTATTGGACAGGTATGCGTGCCACTGACCCTACCAAGGCTTTTGCTTTGAATTTCAGTGCCGACAATAAACAGCTGATTGAGTCGGAGCGATACATGGGCTATGCCATCCGTCCCGTGTTTGGACCTTATCTTATTGATATTGAGACCACGGTGTCGCCGGCATCGAACGTGACGAAGAACTCGGCCTATATCACTGTGAAGTTCACGGGCAGCGCCGATCATGCTGAACTGTTAGGCTTGCGACTTGCAACCAATAGCAATGAACTCTCCTATGTAGAACCGCTCACTTGTATGGCAGCCCAATTAGACGAGGAGGGAGCATACACGTTCCACCTGACCTCATTAGCTGAAGGTACTACCTATTACTATCAGTCGGTTGCCGTACTTCGCGGTCGTGTCTCGGTGAGTGAAATCCGCTCGTTTGCTACTGCTGCCAAATATACGGTGCAGTCAGTTGATCTGGGCCTGCCTTCAGGACTCCTCTGGTCGGCCTACAACTTGGGTGCCGAGAACTCATCGCAGATTGGTAAGTACTTCGCCTGGGCCGATCCATACGAGGTGTCTACCTGTCAGGCTGACTATCCGCGCCTGGTTGAAGGTTCGCCGATGGATATTGCCGGAACGGAGTTCGACGTGGTGACACATGTCGTAGGCAACGGTTGGCACATGCCTAATGACTATGATTTCATGGAGTTGCAGAAGTATTGCAACTGGACATATCAGGCATCTCCTGCCGGATGGATTGTCAGTTCGAAGAGCAACGGCAACAGCATCTTCCTTCCCTATACGGGCAATCGTCAAGGTGATGGAACGATGTATCACACTAATCCTTACACTGAAGGATTCTACTGGACGTCGAAGAACTCATCGTTCCTCGAGGCAGTCTACTTCACCTTTGGCTCGTCGGCCAAGACTTCAGGCCGTGCCGCCACCACCAATAAGTATTTAGGCATGACCATCCGTCCTGTCCATGGTATGTCGAACAGGCAAGAGCCAAAGGACGATACTGGTGAACAGTCATCGCCATACGACAATGCTGCTGTCAATATGGGACTCAGTGTACACTGGGCTAAGTATAACTTGGGCGCTACAAAGCCTTCGCAGTTGGGTGATCCGTATGCGTGGGGTGAGACCTCGAGTAACAAAACTCAGTTCACGGCCGATAATTACGTATGGTGTTCAGGTGGATCATACACCTATCCCGGTACAGACGACATTGCAGGATCGGCTTACGACGCTGCCCATGAGAAGTGGGGTGGCGACTGGAAAATGCCCAGCGAACTGGAGTTTATGGAACTCTTTGAGATGTGCGACTGGACATGGACGTATGAAGAGCAGGTGCCTGGCTACAAGGTGACGAGCAAGGTCAATGGCAATCACATCTTCCTTCCTGCCACTGATGACTTTATCTATGGCGAATACTGGTCGAGCACGCTCTATTCGTTGAACGACCGCTTCTATAATACCTTCGCCTACTATCTCTCGTTCTCCGAGAGCAGGGTTCCCACCTACCTGTCGTCTTACTATCGCTATCTGGGCAAACATATCCGCCCGGTAAAGAAGAATTATAATTATTAACTTTATAAATTTTTGTAATTATTATGCACATGATCAAAACTTTGATGGCCGCAGCATTGCTCACAGTGGGCATGTCGGCCAGTGCTCAGGCTACTTATTCTGCAGCCGACGGCACACAGTATCAGTTTGAGAAGCACTTGTTCCTCAATGTGGAGGGCGGTGTGCAGCACACACTGGGTGAAGCTAAGTTCAAGGACCTGCTCTCGCCAAACGTACAGTTAGGTCTGGGCTACCAGTTCAGTCCTGTCTTCGCAGCTCGCCTGCAGGGCAACGGCTGGCAGTCAAAGGGCGGATGGAATGGTTATGGCAATCCTCCCCTTACAGAGAACTATAAGTTCAACTATGTGGCTCCTGGTATCGACCTGATGTTCAACCTGTCGAACCTTATCTGTGGCTACAATCCCATGCGCACGTTCAACGTAACGGCCTTTGTGGGTGGTGGTGCTAACATTGCCTGGGGCAATGACGAGGTGAACACCATTGCTAACAACGTGAAGAATCGTTTGGGCAATTACTTGTTGGAGTACCTGTGGGACGGCACGAAGATGAATCCCTTCGGTCGCGCCGGCCTTGAGCTGGGCTTCCGTCTGAGCGACGCCGTGAGCCTGCTGGTCGAGGGTAACGCCAACATCCTCTCTGACAAGTACAACTCAAAGAAGGCCGACAACCCCGACTGGTATTTCAACGGTCTGGTGGGCCTGCGCATCAACTTGGGTAAGACCTACACGAAGATTGATCCTCCTGCACCTGTGCCCGAGCCCGAGCCAGAGCCTGTTGTTGAGCCCGAGCCTCAGCCCGTTCCGCAGCCCGTGGTCGAGCCGAAGATTGAGCCGCTGAAGCGTGAGATCTTCTTCGCCATCAACAAGTGGGAGATTCGCGACAGCGAGCAGCAGAAGGTGAAGGACATCGTTGACTACCTGAACAAGTATCCCAAGGCTAAGGTCGACGTGACTGGCTATGCCGACGCAGGTACTGGTAACGACCGCATCAACGACCGTCTGGCCGCCAAGCGCGCCGACATCGTGGTGAAGGCCCTGCGCGAGCAGTACGGCATCAGCGAGGACCGCATCAGCTACAGCTCGAAAGGTTCGCGCGTACAGCCGTTCAGCGATAACGACAAGAACCGCGTCACAATTTGTATCGCAGAGTAAGAGCTTTCTCCGGATTTTCCGGATATTCCGGACTTTCCGGAGATTCCGGATAACCCGAATCATAATAATTGGCACAAGCCGGTTTCGCCGGCTTGTGCCAATTATTATTTGCCTAACTCCTAACTCTTAACTCCTAACTCCTAACCCATAACCCATACTTCCTAACTCTTTATTCTTATCGTTCTGTCGCAGTAGTCGAGGACGGAGGGACGGTGGGTGACGAAGATGATGGTGTGTTGGTGGTTGGTGAGGATGTTCTGGAGCACCTGACGCTCGGTGTCGGGGTCAAGGGCACTCGTGGCCTCGTCAAGAAGCATGATGCTGCCCGGGCGTAGCAGGGCACGGGCGATGGCTATGCGCTGTGCCTGACCCTCTGAGAGGCCTCCGCCTTGCTCGGCAAAGACGGTATCGAGGCCGTTGGGAAGAGTGTCGACAAAGTCGGCACATACGGAACGAAGAGCAGCATACATCTGTTCGTCGGTAGCATTGGGGTTTCCAAGGAGAAGGTTCTCGCGCAGAGTGCCACTGAGCAAGGTATTGCCCTGGGGGACATAGACGAAGTTGCAGCGGTGGAGGGGGGAGAGAGGTTGGGAATTATGGGGGGGATGGGGCTTATTGGGCTCATTGGGCTCATGGGGCTTATGGGGCTTATGGGCCTCATTGGCCTCATTGGCCTCATTGGGCTCATTGGCCTCATTGGGCTTATGGGTCTCATTGGCCTCAGAATAAATGCTGATATTGCCGCTGGTGGGGCGTACGAGGGAGAGTAGCAGGCGTATGAGGGTAGTCTTGCCGGTGCCAGTCTCGCCAATGATAGCCGTGCAGGAGCCGGGAGTGAAGTCGTAGTTGGCATGGCTGATAACGGTCTGGTTCTCGTCGTCGGCATAGTGGTAGCTCACGTCATTGAACTTAATGCCACAGGGAGAGGGTAGCATTAACGGCTCACCCTGTTCTTCCTCGGGCACTTCCTCCAGTTCCATCAGGCGCTCGGTGGCAGTGAAGACGCTGACAAAAGCAGGCGCCAACTTCGTCAGACTGCGTGCCGGCCCTTGTATGCGGTAGACCAGCTGTAGGAATGCCGTCATCGCCCCGAAGGTGATGGTGCCGTCCTGCAGGCGCAGTGCTCCCCACAGGAAGGCGATGAGATAGCCTAAGGAGAAGCCAGTGTTGAGGATGAGGTTCGAGGCCACGGAGAAGGCGGTGCGCCGGCGTACGCGGTCGCGCAGCTCCTGTTGGGTGTCGTCGAGCCTGTCGAGCATCTGCTCGTCGGCCTCCATGGTCTTTACGAGAACGCGGTGCTGCATGGTTTCCGTGAGCAGGCTCTGCACAAGACTGTCGCTCTTGCGGATATTACGGCTGAGCTGTCGCATGCGGTTCACGTAGAATCGGCTGAGCAGGATGAATACGGGCAGGATAGCCACGCTGATGCAGGCCAGCCACTTGTCCATCATAAAGAGGTAGAAGAACGCGCCCGCAAACATGGTCAGCGTGCTGAGCGTCGACGGGAAGGTCTCGGTGAGGAAGTTGATGACGTTGTTGACATCGGACACCAGGCGGTTGATGACATCGCCCGAATGCATGGCCTCGCGACCGCGCCATTCCGACCGCAACAGTCGTGCGAGCATCTGCTGCTGCATGCGGTTCTGAGCCTTGATGCCGAGAATGTTCTTGATCCAGACGCGGGAGATGCCCAAGGCAAACTCGCCCAGGATGATGGTTGCCATGATGGCTACTGCCCAGTAGACAGAGCCGGACTGTACGCCCGAGGCAGTGTCGATGGCCCGCTTCATGGCCCATACCGAGGCTAAGGAGCAGCCCACGCCCAACAGGCCCACAGTGGCATTGAGCGTGGCCTGTAAGCGGTTGCCACGCCATGCTTGCCACAACCAGCGCAGCATCTGCGGAATCGTGTAGCGACTCTCCTCCCTTTGGAATATCTCTTTCAGCTTCATACTCATAGCATTTTTCCCTTCACTCCCCCTAACTCTCACCTCACGTCCGCTCCCCACATGAGTTTCTCGCGCAGGGTAGAAAAATAGCGGGTGCCGCTGCGCTTCACCACTCGGGCAACGTAGGGTGCACGGCGCAGGCGGAGGGTGGTGCCTTCGGGCAGGGTAGACGAACGGCCGTCGATACCGACGAGGAACGTGTGGCTACGGCTGGAGACGGTGAGTTCTATCTGCGATGAGTCGGGGATGACGATAGGTCGCACGTTGAGCGAGTGTGGTGCTACGGGTGTGAGCAGCAGCACGCCGGTACGTGGAACGATGATCGGACCGCCGTTTGACAGTGAGTAGGCCGTAGAACCCGTAGGCGTCGAGGCGATGAGACCGTCGGCCTGATAGGTGGTGAGATACTCGCCGTTGATGCTGGTGCGTATGCTGATCATCGATGCCGTGTCGCGTTTCAGTATGGCGACGTCGTTCAGGGCGCAGGGGCAACCGTTGATAGGCTCGCCGTTGGTCTCTACAAGAATGAGCGCACGGTCTTCAACCGAATATTCGCCCTGACAGATGGCATCGATGCCCATCTCGATATCACTGGCACTAATATCGGCCAGGAATCCGAGCCTTCCCATGTTCACACCGATGATGGGCGTCTGTCTTGCACCCACGCGGCTGGCGGTCTTCAGCAGCGTACCGTCGCCACCCATCGAGATAGCAAAGTCGCAGTGTGGCAGCTGTGCAAAGTCGGAAAACTCCCTGTGCCCCGTGCTCTCAAGGATCTCTTTTGCACGCAGGAAGTCATGGTATTCCTTGTCTACGTAAAGCTCTGCACCATGCTGGTGCAGGCAGTCGATCAGCTTTCTTACTGATGCCGATTTCTCCTGTTGGTAGACGTTGCCGAAGAGTGCAAATTTAAGCATATTTCGTCAGATTATTTTTGTATTTCGCAAACATTTTGTATTTTTGCATGCAAATATACACATAATTTCTCAGAACAATGGCAAAAGTATATGTTTTTTTGGCTAATGGCTTCGAGGATGTCGAAGCATTGATTCCCGTCGATGTGCTTCGTCGCGGTGGCGTGGAGGTGATAACGGTGAGTGTGGAAGAGGACTCACAGGTGGTTGAATCGGCCCATCGGGTGCAGATGGTGGCCGATGCAATGTTCGATGAATGTGACTTCAGCGATGCTGACCTGCTGATGTTGCCGGGCGGCATGCCAGGTGCCAGCAACCTGAACAACCATGAGGGTGTGCGCGAGGCACTGCTGCGCCAGGCCGATGCAGGTCGTCGTTTGGCTGCAATCTGTGCCGCTCCGTTAGTGCTTGGCGGTCTGGGACTGCTGCGTGGCAAGCGTGCCACGTGCTATCCGGGTTTCGAGCAGACGCTCGTAGGCGCAACCTATACGGCTGAGCTCTGCACCGTCGACGGCAATGTCACCACAGGCGAGGGACCCGCAGCCGCGTTCCCCTTTGCATACGCCCTGCTCTCCCAGCTGACTGACGAGCAGACAGCACAGCAGGTGGCTGTGGGCATGCGCTATGCACACCTGATGGAGAAGTAGTCGCAGACGATATCAGACTGTTTAGGAAATGGAATATATCATTATCGTGGCAGGCGGCAAAGGCCTGCGAATGGGAGGCGAGGTGCCGAAGCAGTTTCTGCCTGTAGGCGGTCTGCCAGTGCTGATGCGTACGATGTTGCGTTTTCGCGAGTATTCGCCCGACCTGCAGATCATTCTTGTATTGCCGAAAGCACAGCAGGAGTACTGGAAGAACCTGTGTGCGGCCCATCAGTTCTCGCTTCCCTACCTGTTGGCTGACGGTGGCAAGACGCGCTTCCACTCCGTGCAGAACGGTCTGGCACTCATTCCCGACGATGCCGAGGGCGTGGTGGGCGTGCACGACGGCGTGCGTCCCTTTGTCTCTGTCGAGGTCATCAGCCGCTGCTTTGAGACAGCCCGTACCCATCGGGCGGTCATCCCAGTGGTGCCGGTGGTGGAGTCGCTGAGAAGGGTAGGGAAGGCTGGTTCAACGACTGTGCCTCGTGACGAGTACCGGTTAGTGCAGACGCCGCAGGTGTTTGATATACAGTTGCTAAAAGCAGCCAACCGTCAGCCCTACCGCGACATTTTCACCGATGATGCCTCGGTGGTCGAGGCATACGGCCAGCAGGTGACGATGGTTGAGGGCAACCGTGAGAATATCAAGATTACCACACCGTTCGACCTGACCATTGCCGAAGCAATGCTGAGAAATTGCTAAATAGCAATCCACATTTCACATTTTTCACTTTTCACTTTTCACTTTTCATTTTTCACTTTTCACTTTTCACTTTTCACTTTTCACTTAATTAATGGACATACTACAGCAGGACATCATGTATTTGCCGGGCGTAGGCCCCAACCGCAAGAAGTTGCTGAAAGAAGAACTCGGTATTGAGACCTTCGGCGACCTGCTGGAGTATTATCCATATAAGTATGTAGACCGAAGCAAGGTATATGAGATACGTGAACTCACTGGCGATATGCCTTTTGTGCAGGTGGTGGGGCGCATCTTGAGCTTTGAGACCTTCGACATGGGACCGCGCCGTGAGCGTGTCGTTGCCCATTTCACCGATGGTACTGGCATCATGGATCTTGTTTGGTTCAATGGTGGAAAGTATGCCAAGCAGAACTACAAGACCGGTCAGGACTATCTGGTCTTCGGACGCCCGTCGGTGTTCAACAACCGCATTCAGGTGCAGCACCCGGAGATAGAGAGTGGAGTGTTTGCTACCGTACCAGACAACAGCAAATCAGGAACAGCGGCAGCAAATTCTTCACTTTTCACTTTTCACTCTTCCCTTAAAATGCAGCCTTACTACAACACCACGGAGAAGATGAAGAAGTACGGGCTGACGTCGAAGGCCGTGGAGCGCTTGACACGCACGCTGTTAGAGAAGCTGAAGGAGCCGTTGCCCGAAACTGTCACCTCTGACGTCCTAAGCTCCCGACATCTGATGGGACGCGACGAAGCCTTGCGCACCATCCACTATCCGCAGGATACCCGTAAACTGGAGCAGGCCCGTGTAAGGCTGAAGTTCGAGGAACTGTTCTTCGTGCAATTAAATATATTAAGGTACGCAAGTGACCAGCGTCGGAAGTTTGGCGGCTATGTGTTTAATCGTATCGGTGACGCGTTCAATACTTTTTTCCATCGTAACCTGCCGTTTGAGCTGACCCGCGCACAGAAACGCGTGATGCACGAGATTCGTGCCGACATGTGTTCGGGTCGTCAGATGAACCGTCTGCTACAAGGCGACGTGGGTTCTGGAAAGACGCTTGTAGCGCTCATGGCTATGCTCATCGCCGTGGACAACGGTTTCCAGGCCTGCATAATGGCTCCTACGGAAATCCTTGCCGAACAGCATCTGCAGACCATCCAGCAGTTCCTGCACGGGATGAACGTTCGTGTGGAACTGCTTACGGGTATTGTCAAGGGCAAGCGTCGTAAGGAGGTGCTTGATGCTTTGCAGGAAGGTACGGTACAGATTCTTGTAGGTACGCATGCTGTCATCGAGGATACCGTGCAGTTCCGGCAGCTGGGGCTCGTCATCGTCGACGAGCAGCACCGCTTCGGTGTAGCACAGCGGGCAAGGCTGTGGAGGAAGGGTAGTGAAAGGGTTGTGAAGGGAAGTGAAGTGGTAGTGAAGGGGAGTGAAAGGGAAGTGAAAGGTAGTGAAAGGGGAGTGACCCTCTCAATCCCCCACGTTCTCGTGATGACCGCTACGCCTATCCCACGCACATTGGCGATGACACTCTACGGCGACCTGGACGTGAGCGTTATCGACGAGCTGCCGCCCGGTCGTAAGCCTATCCGCACTACTCATGTGTTTGAGAGTCGCATGACGTCGCTCTATGACGGCATACGACGACAGATCCGTGAGGGACGACAGGTGTATATCGTGTTTCCCTTGATTGAGGAAAGCGAGAAGATCGACCTGAAAAACCTGGAACAGGGGTTCAAAGTGCTGGTACAGGCCTTCCCCGAGTTCCGCCTGAGCAAGGTACATGGACGGATGAAACCAGCTGAGAAGGAAGAAGAGATGCGGCGCTTCGTCATCGGTGAGACGCAGATCCTCGTAGCCACAACGGTGATTGAGGTGGGCGTCAACGTACCCAACGCCTCTGTGATGGTCATCCTCGATGCCCAGCGCTTCGGTCTCTCACAGCTGCACCAGCTGCGGGGTAGGGTGGGGCGCGGCGCCGACCAGTCGTTCTGCATCCTCGTCACGCCCTATAAGCTCAGTGATGATACCCGAAAGCGCATTGACATCATGTGCGAGACCAACGACGGCTTCCGCATTGCCGAAGCCGATCTGAAGTTGCGCGGACCTGGCGACCTCGAAGGTACGCAGCAAAGTGGCATGGCCTTCGACCTGAAGATTGCCGATATAGCCCGCGACGGACAGCTTGTGCAGATGGCCCGCGACGAGGCCCAGCGCATCATTGCAGAGGATCCTCAGTGCCAGTCTGAGACCTATCAGCGGCTCTGGAACCGACTACGCGAACTTCGTAAAACAAATATTAATTGGGGTGTAATCTCTTGAATTAGTGTTAAAAGACCCCAAAAAGAAATACAAATGTTTTTCTGGCTCAGATATTTTTCGTAACTTTGCCGACGTATTTTTGTTTTTCCTGTGATTCGTACACTTGTTATGAAACGCTGAGCGAAGGACATTGTATTTATGAATAATAACGAAGACCGAATGAAGATTTTCAAGAGAATTAGAAAAATAGCCCTTATGGCCCTTGCCACCGTTGCTGTCGTTCCTGCAACCGCACAAGACCTGCTGGCCAGCCAGGCACCCATTGATCGTAAAATGAAATCCGTTGACTCCATCGCCCTTCAGCGACTTCTTGAGTTTGAAGAGTGGGAGTCGCCTGCCTCTGCCCTCTATGAGGACTGGGACAATATCTATGCCCATCGCCCGACGGAGCTTCCCGACTCGTTCCGCATTGACCTGCGCGACTTCTGCATGCCTACGCCGAGCCGTGTCATCACCTCGAACTTCGGCCCGCGCTGGGGGCGTCAGCACAAGGGACTCGACATTAAAGTTTATATTGGCGATACCATCCGCTCGGCATTCAGCGGCAAGGTGCGCATCGTGCGCTATGAGCCCAAGGGCTATGGCAAGTATGTCGTGATTCGTCATATCAACGGACTGGAGACCATCTATGGTCACATGTCGAAGCAGCTGGTACGCGAGAATCAGGAAGTGCGTGCCGGCGAGCCTATCGGACTTGGTGGCAACACCGGTCGCAGCACGGGTTCGCACCTGCACTTCGAGACTCGTCTCTGTGGCGTGGCACTCAATCCCGCTGTATTCTTCGACTTCCGTAACCAAGATGTCATAGGCGATGAATATGTCTATCGCAAGAGCACCTATAACCGCGATGCAGCCCAGGCCAACCGCCTGCGTGGTGCCAACGGCCTGTACGGTTACGATCCTGCCGACGTAAACAGTCCTAATCAAGGCAAGTCGTATGACATGAGTTCGGCTTCGTCTAATACCCGTTATCATAAGGTGAAGAAGGGTGAGACCCTCTCGGCTATTGCACGCAAGCATCATACCAGCGTGAGCGCCCTGTGCAAGCTTAACCGCATCAGCAAAAACGTGCGACTGCGTCCGGGACAAATCCTGAAATACAATTAAATCTATTCATATCTACATGTTTGGGCAGTGGTGTCATACTTTGTGGCATCACTGCTTTTTTCTACCCTGATATAGCAGCGGATATACACGGATCTACACGGTTTATACCATTAGAGTGGACATTATTCGCTCTTCCCGTTTCCCACAGCCTTGGGTATAATTCCGTGAATAATCGTGTAAATCCGTGGCAATACAAAGGTGGAAAACTAGAATGGAGCATCCATCGCAACTCAACGGAGCATCCATCGCAACTCAACGGAGCATCCATCGCAACTCAACGGAGTATCCGTGATAACTCAACAAAGCGGTGCATAATTAAAGAGGATGTGCGCATGTAAGATGATACTCACCCCACCCCTAACCCCTCCCCTACATGGGACTACTCTTTATACACATCTTTTAACTCCTCACCACCCCTAAATTAACATATAATGTATTGCCCATTTGCTGGATTTTTCGTACCTTTGTACGTGTTCAAAGAATTTTTGAGGGCATCGGCAAA
>Ga0256404_1004623_pt1 | contig 25645 bp, 20 predicted proteins | sample RumenRJG_01DNA_FD_185990 | JGI IMG/M metagenome (GOLD analysis project Ga0256404, IMG submission 185990) | Bovine rumen microbial communities from Lethbridge, Alberta, Canada - RJG_01 | ecosystem: Host-associated > Mammals > Digestive system > Stomach > Rumen | place: Canada: Alberta | collected...
AACCGTTAGGGCGACCGCCGAAGGATCCTCCTTCTGATGAGATGAAATCCAGAATGGTCAAAACCATCGGGGAGCGCAATGAAATCGAATGCTCATTCGGTACTGGCAAGAGAATCTATCGAGCCAATGACATAAGAGCCAAGCTTCCAGATACAGCACGATGCTGGACGGGAATGTGCTACTTCGTCAAAAACGTGATGAAGTTCCTGAGGGAACTTTATCTTGTCCTGACCGAAATCTGGCGGTTTTTCATCATTATCGTCACTATGAGGGTCTACGTCTGCTACCCTCTGTCTGTGACTCGAAATTAATTCAGCAGACCCTATTTAATAAAAACAAGAAATTATTTGTTAATCGGATAGTTATGAATGAACAGACACATCAGAAACTGATGGAGATAAAGCGATCTTTCAGGTTGCTTATGAGTGGCCCCACCTCACAGTCGATGCGCGATAAAGGCATTGAATATAAGATCAACTGGGGTGTTCCCTTTGTAGAACTCAAGAAGATGGCGACGGAATATGGCAAGGATTATGATCTGGCTATAGAGTTGTGGAAGGAAAACATCCGTGAATGTAAGATATTGGCTACACTTATCATGCCTGCAGAACAGATGCTTCCAGAAATTGCTGATTTATGGATGGAACAGGTTGCTGGGCAGGAAATGGCGGAAATGCTGGCGTTCAATCTGTTGCAGTATGTCGACTATGCGCCTGTAATAGCCTATCAGTGGATAGCCTCAGACAAGCCTCTCTACGAGATTGCCGGTTACCATATTCTTGCGCGCCTGTTTGCTGCCAAACGAGAGGCCAACGAACGGGGCATCAACGAGTTTCTCGACCAGGCAGCCATAGCGCTGCAAGGTGATCATATGGGTGTAAAACATGCAGCAGCCAACTGTGTGATGCGCTTTGCCGACATGGATGAAAGCTGTGACACCATCGCTCATAAAGCTCTGAAAGGTATCTTGTTCTGATGCAGCGAAAATTCATTCCCTACAAAGGTACACAAGCAGCACGCCCTGAAAGGGCAGAAGCTCTTGGAGCGGGCCTTCAGTCCGTACATAAACCCCTTGCGAAACTTGAGTAAACATCATATTTACAGGAAGGAAACATCATGCTTAGATGGTGAAAACTACAGACTTATAAATGTATGTATGGTGTGTATCATACTGTATCAGAGTGTATCAGAGTGTATCATACTGTATCAGAGTGTATCATACTGTATCAAAGTGTATCATTTTCGAATCGATACAAAATGATAGATAAAATACTATCTATCAGACAGTTAGAGTGTATCAAACCCGATACAAATGCCGTCGTAGAATCTATCCAGCGTTAAACTCCTGTATCGAACTGATACAGTCTAACTATCTATATATCAAATAGTTAGTATGTATTTTGTATCAAAAATTGGAATGATACACTTTGATACAGAAATATTGAATTTAACTCCCTTATCTCCTTCATTTAATCGGATTGTTTCTCTTTCTGATTCAAGAAGAAGCGTTTGTATTCATTCTCAAAGTTGGGAGTAAAGATATTCTTTCCTATATTCTCGCTGATCTCCTCTTTGCTCCAGAAGCGTCCACCTGCCAACTCATCCTTGTCAGGACAAACCGGTCCGTCGTAGACGCAGCGATGAACGTAAACCAGTTCTTTCTCCTTCTGGCTTTCGAATACATAATGTCCCATGCTGACGGGCTCATAGTCGGTCATTCCCAACTCCTCACTCACCTCTCTGCGAAGCGCTATTTCTACGCTCTCGCCCAGGTCGACATGTCCTCCACATGCCGTGTCCCATTTGTCGGGCTGGATGTCCTTCCAGGCAGGACGATGCTGCAGGTAGAGTTCTCCCCTGCTGTTGAATACATGCAGATGGACCACAGGGTGCAGTATTTTGCATCCATCATGAGCATGTCCGCGACTGATGGCACCGAGGATGTTTCCCTGTTCGTCGACGATGGGAAATTGCTCTTCCTCGTTGTCGTGATGCTGATTGATTACTTTAGATTCTGTCACAACTAAAAAGTTTATGAATGTTGTTATTGTTTCATTATAATGTTCCATACTCTTCAGAGTATCGCAGCATCTGCTCTGTGTAGCTCTCAGTGTAGTCTAAAAGCACATCTACAGGATTGCCTTGGTCGTCATGAAGGATCGTCATCTTCGGATTGATGAATCCCTTATAGGGCACCAGGTTAAGCAACTCGTATCGCTGTCTGATTTCGTGATGCAGCTTTGGGTCAATGTTGACAGCATACTCTTCCACGAGACTGCGAGCAGCCTCGAAGTCACCCTCGCTCTTGATGCGCTGAATTTCGGCAAGCAGTGTTCCGAAAGCATTCCTCAGTGCGGCATAATCGGTGATCTGCACATAGGTCTTGCCCTCACGCTGAACGAGCGATACAGCTCCTTGTGAATGATGAAGAGTCCACCAGGCGATGAGTGCACGGTTGCGCATGTGAGCCTCCTCTATCTTGTCGCCTTCCTTGATACGGGTGGTTTGAGTGAGCAGACCGTTCATCAGATATGTATAATACTGTGCCTTGTAGGCTTCTGCGTCGGGAAGGAGTCCCAGTTCCACCAGCTTCTCATCGGCCATATAATACAGGCCGAAAAGGTCGGCACGTGCTTCCTCGATGGTATTGCCGTAAGCCTTGAGGGCATCAGGGTCGGTTCCTGGCAGCAGTTGACCGCTGCCGTGTCCCAAGCATTCATGCAGGTCGGTATGCAAGTCGTCCGTCAGGTCGGAATACTTCTCTATCATGGCGAGAGTATCCTTGTCGATGACAAACTCCTCGTCGAATCCGTTGCCATGAGCAGCCTTATTGTACGCCTCGGTCAGATTTCCTATCGTGACACTCTTTGATCCATAGGTCTGTCTTATCCAGTTGGCATTGGGCAGGTTGATGCCTATTGCCGAGGCGGGATATTCATCACCTCCGAGCATGGCTGCACAGATGACGTTGGCAGTGACGCCCTTTACCACAGGCTTGCGGAAGCGTGGGTCAACAGGCGAATGGTCTTCAAACCACTGGGCATAGCTGCTGATGGTCTGGGTTCGCTTTGTGGCCTCGAGGTCTTTGTATTCAACGATTCCCTCCCAGGTACCCTTCAGTGCCAGTGGGTCGCCATACACCTCAATGAAGCCGTTGACGAAGTCGACCATACCCTCCTGCTGTTCTACCCAGGCTATGCTGTAGCGGTCGAAAACAGCCAAGTCGCCCGTATGGTAGTATTTCAGCAGCAGGTCGATGACATGACGTTGCTGTTCGTTCTCGGCATACTTCTGAGCCTTGCGGAGCCATGAAGATATTTCGCGGATGGCCTCACCATACATGCCGCTCTCAGCCCACACCAGCTCTATCATCTCGCCATTGCGCTTGGTGAGCTTGGAGTTCAGTCCGTACGAGGGAGCCTCTTCGTTGCCCTTTTCCTTCATTTTGGCATAGAATCGCTCCACCTCAGCCTGAGTCACATTCTCATAGAAGTTGCAAGCCGAGGTCTTCACCAAGTCTTCGCCGTCTGTCTGGTTGACACGTTTGGGCAATACCGAGTCGTCAAAGATTACCGGTACGAGCTCGTCGAGCAGGTCTTCCTTAGTCTCTCCTCTCTTCAGTGGCAGCAGTTTTTCGTCCATGCCGTCGATGAGTTGATAGAAGTACTCCTCGCTGAAGTCAGGCTTCATCTTCTCGCAACCATAGTGGTGATAGATGCCGCTTGAGAACCATACTCTCTTGAGATAGACAACGATTTTCTGAAACTCGTCACTCTCAGCCTCCTCGCGAACCTTATAATATAGGTATAAGGCCTCGAGGGTTTTGCGTATGCGCAGGTTGTACTTACCCTGCTGGTCGAAGGTGATGTCGCGTCCCATCAAAGTGGCTTTGGCCAGACAGAAGATGTACAGTTTCTGAGAGAGCGAAAGGCTCTCGAAACCATTCAGGCGATAGCGCAGCATTTGCAGGTCGGCAAAGCGCTCGTCACTATACTTAAACTGATTGTCTTGCATGATTTGATGTTGATGTTCTTATTTTTTCTTCTTCTCTTTCTTCAGTTCTGGGTGTAGATGGAGGTATTCCATGCGGAAGTCGCGTGGAGTGGTGCCTTTCTGTTTATAGAAAGCAGAATAGAAACTCTGACGGTTGGCAAAGCCCACCATGGAAGCCACATCCTCCATGTTGAGTTTCAGGTAGCGACGGTCGATGAGTATCGACATGGCCTCGTCGATTCGGTACTTGTTGATGAGTGTGGCATAGTTCATGTGGAACTTCACATTGCATACAGCTGACACATATCGGCTGTTGGTGTTCAGGTCCTGTGCCAGTTTCTTGGCCGAATAGTCCTTGTCCATAAACTTCCTCTGGATGAGGAGAATGTTCAGTATCTTGGTGTGCAATTCATCCAGTATATCGGGATTGATGCTTTCCTGATAGCTTGCCCCCGACTCTTTGTATTCTCTGATATTATATTTTGCCATATTTGTTTTGTATGTTTATTCATCATTAGTCTGTACGATAAAAACCATGGATTTCACCCGTAGTGACCCGTTGTTTTGCAACGTACGTACGAAAGTTTTACATTTAGGCTTGCAAAAATAATGAATTTATCCCATTTTATCAAATATCTTGCTTATTTTTTATAAAAAAATCATTACCTTTGCCAGAAATTATCATAAAAATGCAAATAAGCGACCTATTGAGAAACTACTACGGATATGATTTCTTCCGACCCAACCAGGAAGCAATCATCCGTGAGGTGATGCAGGGCAACGACTGTCTTGTGCTGATGCCGACAGGTGGAGGCAAGAGTATCTGCTATCAGATTCCTGCCCTTGCCTTGCCAGGAACGGCTGTCGTTGTCTCGCCGCTTATCAGTTTGATGCACGACCAGGTGGAAACGCTCAAGGCCAACGGTATCGCTGCCGCCGAACTGAACAGCAACAACGACTCCACCGACGAGATGATCATACGCCGCAGATGTATATCGGGTGACCTGAAACTGATTTATGTCTCGCCCGAAAAACTGATCAGCGAGATACCTTTCCTGTTCAGCAACATCAAGATCTCGCTATTTGCCATCGATGAGGCCCACTGCATCAGCCAGTGGGGACACGATTTCAGACCCGAGTACTCTCAGTTGGGAACCATCAGAGAGCATTTCGCCCATGTGCCCATCATTGCCCTTACAGCCACTGCCGACAAGATAACACGACAGGACATCGTGAAGCAACTGCACCTGAATGGCAAGACATTCGTCAGCAGTTTCGACCGTCCCAACCTGAGTCTTTCGGTGAGACGCGGCGGAACCAAACAGGAGAAACTGCATTATATCTATAGATTTATCAACGGCCATCCTGGCGATGCAGGCATCATCTATTGTCTTTCGCGCAAGAATACTGAGATGGTGACGATGGAGCTAAAGAAGAAAGGTATCAATGCCGCGGCTTATCATGCAGGTCTGAGCACTGAGGAAAGGGCTTCGTTGCAGGAACGATTCAAGATGGACCAGGTGCAGGTGGTATGCGCCACCATAGCCTTCGGCATGGGTATAGACAAGGGAAATGTGAGATGGGTCATCCACTACAACCTCCCCAAGAGCATTGAGAGTTTCTATCAGGAGATAGGCCGAGCCGGACGGGATGGGGCTCCTGCCGACACGGTATTGTTCTACTCGATGGCAGATGTCATCCAACTGCGTTCCTTTGCGGAGGAAAGCGGACAGAAAGAGGTGAACATGGAGAAACTGAAGCGTATGCAGGAATATGCCGAGTCGAGGGTATGCAGACGAAGAATCCTGCTCAACTATTTCGGCGAGGAAGCCACCCACGACTGCGGACATTGCGATGTGTGTGCCCATCCGCCACAGACCTTCGACGGAACAGTGCTGGTGCAGAAAGCCCTCAGTGCTGTGGTGCGTGCCGGCGAGAAGATACATATCGGTACCTGCATAGATATCTTGCGTGGAACACACTCGCCTGCTGTCGTGAAGAACCACTATGATGCCCTGAAGACCTTCGGTGCAGGAAGAGACCATCTCGCACGCGACTGGCAGGACTATCTGTTGCAAATGTTGCAGATGGGATTCTTCGAGGTGGCTTACAACGAACATGGAGCGATGAAGGTTACTCCTCAGGGATGGCGTGTGCTGAAGGGTGAGATGCCCGTGCAGTTGGTACTACTGCAGAAAAAGACAGACGAGATACCCGTGGTCCATGCACGAAAGGTGTCGTCGAAGAAGCCGAAGGCTGCAGAAGGGTCGCTCTTTGAAAGATTGCGGCAACTTCGCAAACGGCTTGCCGACGAACAGGGCTATCCTCCTTACATCGTGCTCTCCGACCAGTCGCTGCACGAACTTGCTTCCGTCAAGCCGCGCACCATGGAGCAATTTGGAATGATCCATGGTATCGGCGAGTACAAACGTAAGAAATATGGCGAGATCTTCCTGAAGGAAATCAGAAAGGTAGACAGACAGGAAGGAGAAATGTTCTGAACCCAAAGACAGTTGAAGAATTTTAAAACATAAAGATATACGATTATGAAGTTTATAGGAATCATTCCAGCCCGCTACGCTTCTACGCGTTTCCCGGGCAAACCATTGGCCCTGCTGGGTGGCAAACCTGTCATTCAGCATGTTTACGAGAAGGTGGCTGCCGTGCTCGAGGCTGCTTATGTCGCCACTGACGACGAGCGCATCTATGATGTTGTGAAATCGTTTGGCGGTCAGGTGGTGATGACACGCACCGACCACAAGAGCGGTACCGACCGTATAGAGGAAGCTATCGAAAAGATAGGAGGCGAATGGGACGTGGTGGTAAACGTTCAGGGCGATGAGCCCTTTGTGGCAAAGAGCCAGCTCGACACCATCTGCCATTGTTTTGACGATCCTACCACACAGATAGCCACACTCGGAAAACCTTTCGAGAGTATGGAGGCTGTACAAAATCCCAACAGTCCGAAAATCGTAGTCGACAATATGGGCTTCGCCATGTATTTCTCGCGCAGTGTCATTCCTTATGTACGAGGAAAAGAAATGTCTTCCTGGCTCACTCACTACCCTTTCCTGAAGCATCTTGGCATTTATGCCTATCGCAAGGACGTACTGCGTCAGGTTACCCAACTGCCACAAAGCTCGCTTGAGATAGCCGAAAGTCTGGAACAGTTGCGGTGGTTGCAGAATGGCTTCAAGATAAAGGTGGGAACCACTGATGTAGAGACCGTTGGCATTGATACACCACAGGACCTTGAGCGTGCTGAGGAATTCTTGAAAGCACAGCTTCTCTAACTTCTGAACCCAGCGAAAGTTATTAGTAAATGAATATATCTCGTTTCGAACAGAATGTAAAGCAGTTTATTGCCCGGCATCAGTTGCTGGACAAGGACAAACCATGCCTTATAGCCTTGTCGGGAGGTGCCGACAGCGTATCGCTGTTGTTGGCGCTTCTCCATCTGGGCTATAAGACAGAGGCCTGTCATTGCAACTTCCACCTTCGTGGCAGCGAGTCGGTACGCGATGAGCAGTTCTGCGTCTCACTCTGCGAACGTCTTGGCGTGCCCCTACATCGCATACACTTCGATACAGAACAGTATGCCTCGCTCCATAAGGTAAGCATCGAGATGGCGGCTCGCGAACTGCGTTACCGCTATTTCGAACAGCTCATCCAGGACTTGGAGGCGCAGGGTGTCTGTGTGGCTCATCATCGCGACGACAGCGTGGAGACACTCCTCATCAACCTGATAAGGGGCACGGGCATCAACGGACTGACAGGCATCGCTCCTCGAAACGGACACGTACTGCGTCCGTTGCTCAATGTGAGCCGTGAGGATATTCTGGAGTATCTGTCTCTGCAGCAACAGGACTATGTGACAGACAGTACCAACCTGGTCCCCGATGTGGTGCGCAACAAGATCAGACTGCAGGTTCTGCCCCTGCTTCGCACCATCAATCCTTCAGTTTCCGACAGCATTGCCACTACGGCAACCCATCTGGCTGAAGCCAACAAGATGCTCATTGCAACCTTGTCGGACAGCCGTCTTACCCAGACCGACAGCAAGGGTATCACTGCCATTAGCAAGGAGGAATTGCTGTCGAAGGCAAGTCCTGAGTTTGTGCTCCACGCCCTGCTCTCTCCCTATCACTTCCAGGGAACCTCTGTCCTGGAAATCCTTAACAGTATAGATGCTGTAGGAAAAAGATGGCAATCGTCTACACATCAGGCAGTTATCGATCGTAATGATATTCTCATCAAAGCCTTGGAGAAGGGCAAGCAGTCTTGTGCTCTCAAGATACCGGAAACGGGTAAATACAGTTGTGCAGAAGGACAATATATCAAGGTGGAAAGCCATGCCAGAACTCCAGACTTCCGTCCGAGCAGTAAACCGATGGTGGCAACCCTTGATGCCGGCAAAGTAGAGTTTCCTCTCACCTTAAGAAGGACCATCCCTGGCGACCGTTTCCGCCCTTTCGGTATGAAAGGAAGCAAACTGGTAAGCGACTTCTTAACAGACATCAAGTGCAATGCCTTCGAGAAGGAAGAACAGTTGGTGGTAGAGGATGCCAGTCAGCGCATCGTTTGGTTGATAGGCAGAAGAACCGCTGATGACTTCCGCATTGATGACTCCACAAACCAGATACTACAAATAGAATATATATCAACATGAATTTCATCAGTAATCACTTCGTCAGCATTAGCCTTTTGCTGTGCATTGTGGTGCTCTTGTTTCACATACGTGATCTTCGCCATAAGCTCAGACGTTTGTCTGCGATTGTGAGGCGACTCCACCTTCAGGAACGTACGCTCCTGTCGGAACTGGAAAACAAACCGCAGGCCAAACTCAGCAAGGAGGAAAGTCTCTTTGTACGTATCTGTCAGTTGATGGATGAAGATAAGCCTTATGCCAGTCCCGACTTTAAGCCCGAAGACCTTGCTGCGAGCTTAGGTACCAACCGCACTTATTTGGCCAATGCCATCAAACGTTATGGAGGCGGACTCACCATTAGCCAGTTTATCACGCGTTATCGACTGCGCTATGCCTCACAGCTGCTCGAAAGAACCGACCTCGACCTGAGTGTCAATGACGTATCACAGATGGCGGGCTTCTCGTCGCGCTCTACTTTCAACAGACAGTTTGCCCTGTTCTTCAATGACACACCGTCAGACTATAAGGACATGCTGTCGCGCCAACGGGCAGGCGAGACACCCTCCAAATGAGAGAAAACTTTAGAAAAATAAGAGAGAGAAGAGAATCCCGAGAGATAAGCCACGTTTTCGAGTTTGTCCTTGGGATTCTTCCGCATCAGCTCCTTGGCCTTCGACACACGCAAGCCCGAAACCCACTCGCTGAAGTTCACGCCATGAGTCTCCTTGAGAAAGCGTGAGAGATAGGTGTGGTTGGTTCCCACATAGGTGGAAAGAGAATCGAGGGTAAGGTTGGGCTCGGTATATTTCTCCCGGGCAACCCAGATTTTCAGTTTGCTCTCCAACAGGTGATACACCACTTTGCTGCGGGTTATTTCCGGCTGACAGACTGACTTCTCCTGTTCTTCCCATTCCATATAGGCTTTTTCTATGTCGCCATAGGGCTGACAGTGATTCAGGAAACTGATGACAACGAAGAAATTGAAGACCAAAGCATAGCATTGGAAAAAGAAGTTGAACCATATTCCCTGGAAAATAGAAATAAATGCCAGCAGACCATATACCACCATGAGTAAGATGAGTCGGTTGGTCCATGCCACAAATCTGCGTTTATCGTCAGCGAAATAGTTGGCCATAACCTTGTCGTTGTGCAGGTAAAGTTTGCGGAACTTATAAAGGAAACTTACGATGTATTCGATAAGCAGGAACGAGATGAATGCTGCAATTCCCCATCTTATCTTCTCGAACAGTGGCAACATTGACAAGGCGCTTATCGCTATGACTCCCACCCATCTGAAGGCATCCGTCAACAGCCGGCGACGGGTAAGATAGTGATGGTCCAGAAGATTGCAGAGCGCATAGTTGAATATAATGTAGAGCAGATAAATGGCAATGATCTCGTTGTAAATATCCAACACATCGGGCTTGGTATACCTATCATCGAAAGTGATGCCCCAAAACATAATGTTGAGGCTCATGACAAGATAGCCTGCCGCCAAAAGACTCTTTGAACGTCGGTAAGGTTGGTAAATATTGTTGGCTGGTGCCTTAAAGAAGAGAAGAAACAGTCCGAAAATCAGACTTGCCACTCCTATGCACAGCAAAAAATCTTGGTAAAACAAGTTGGGTGACATCATATTGGTAGGTTTGGTTATAACTTATCTTGCAGATCTTTTGATAATCTTTTGCAAAGTTACGCAAATTATCCGAAAAGCTTTGTCATAATTCAAAAAAGATGTTTCAAAAATGCAAAATTCTGATTATCAGTTATAACAAACCGTTTTTTTAGGCTTTTGACTATCATTTTTTGATGTGATGGCATGGATAAAAAGGTGTTTTTTTAAGATTTTACAAATCACAAAGAATTGTTTCTTTCATATTACAAGCTTTTTTTGTTAATGTTGATTATCTTTGCATTACATTAAAAGTGCTCTAATAAGGACTTGACTCATACGATGAATGTCATAAAGTTTACAAGGTTTTTTAGTTAAGTAAGTATTATGTGATTCTTTAGGTGACAGATAATAGTATAAGTATGTTTTCAAGGTATGCAGAACTCAATCGAGATGATTGGGTTCTGTTTTTTTATACTACATCTCCTTTTTATGGTCAGTCCACGTCATCTGTTAATATTCTCATCGGGTATTAAAGTCATAGATAAACTTTTTGAGGAAAAACTTGCAAAGATGTTATTTTTTTCATAATTTTGTATTTACCTTTATGATATGAGAAGCTACACCTTATATATATAGAGGTGTACTCAAGTTTCGCAAGTGGTTTATGTACGGGCTGAAGGCCCAAAAGTTCCAAAAGCAGCACGCCCTGAAAGGGCAGAAGCTTGCGAAACTTCAGGAGGTGTACAATTAAATATGAGGAGAGAAAGTAATGTTTCATTTAAGTAAGAAAAACAAGGCTGTCATCGCAATCCTGTCGCTTCTGTTGGTTGTCATGAGCTGCGGCTGGTATGTATGGTCTTGCTACCACATGACTCAGGAAAGATGGATGCGTGCCAAGGCTACTGTTGATGTTTGCTGTCATTATGAGCTTAGAGCAGGCAATAAGATACTGCTCGACTTAGGTAATGACACCACAAAACTGGATGCCTTCTTCGTCAATCAATACGACTTGCTACCTTCCTGCAAGGGACTTTTACTTGCCGAGGACAATGCGGCTATAAGATATAAACGTTATCAGGGAATGACACCTCAGCAGGTATATCATGCACAAATTGACTCGTTGCAAACCATCTACAAGAATGCCAAATGGACACTTCATGAAATAGATTATTACACACATTCGCACAATGTACGTGACGAAGGCTATGGCATGATTGCAGATTACGCAGAACAACAGAAAGTTCGGTTCGAAAAGGCTAAAAAACTACTGGATTCTCTGCATCATACAGTCGACACTACCTCGCTTCGAATCGTAAGACAGTTGTCTTACAAAGTTTTATACATCGGTCAGTTGTCAACTCGTCAGTTGTCAAGTCAGTCATGCCAATTGGAGAAGCACGATATGCAGAAAGGTATGAACTACTTTCGCCTGTCATCACAAGCCCTGCCCGACTCTGCCTGTGCCATTAATCAGCGAAGTGCCTTTTATGGAATAAAGATGGACGTCGTGCCTTTCTGCCAGTCCTTTGTGAAGGCAATGCAGGCAGACTCTGCAGGTATCTATACAGGCGAGCGAGACTCTCTGTTCCATCCTCATGGTCATGGTACGTGGATGGGAAATGACGGGTCGCACTATGAAGGACAATGGAAACATGGACATCGTGATGGATTCGGATTTGGCATTGAGTCTGGCAAACAACTCTGCGTGGGAGAATGGAAAAACGACCGTTATCGTGGCGAGCGTCTTGTCTATACCTATGATAGAATATACGGCATAGATATATCTAAATATCAGCATATTATAGGTAAGAAGAAATACCCCATCCAATGGAGTAAGTTGCGTATTACCCACTTGGGCAACATCAGTCGCAAAACAGTCAGTGGAAGTGTAAGCTATCCCATCAGCTTCATCTATATCAAGTGTACGGAAGGAGCCTCCCTGTTCAATCCCTATTACCGTAAAGACTATCGGGCAGCAAAGGCGCATGGTTTCAGGGTTGGAAGCTATCATTTCTTCTCGCCTCGTAAGCCCGGACTGGCACAGGCCCGCAAGTTTATGAAGCATGCTCTGGTAAGAAGGGGTGATTTTCCACCCGTACTCGACCTGGAACCGACACCACGGCAGATTAAGCAGATGGGCGGACCAGACGCTATGTTTGCACAAGTAAGGGCATGGCTGAGATATGTGGAACGCCAAACAGGCACAAGGCCGATACTTTATATCAGTCAGATGTTTGTGAACCGTTACTTGAAATATGCGCCCGATCTGAAGCGGAACTATCGCGTATGGATAGCCCGTTATGGCGAGTATAAGCCAGATATCAGGCTGGTTTTGTGGCAGTTATGTCCAGACGGAAGAGTAAGTGGAATCCGTGGACATGTAGATATCAATGTTTTTAATGGCTATCGTGACGCTTATCAGAAATTTCTTCAGAATGAGGTTGTTAAATAATTGTGTTAAAGTTAGTTATTAAAAATAACAACGAATGCATTTTTTTACTATATTTGCGCAAATTAGGCGAAAGTATAGAGAATGAGACAACTTAAGATACAGAAAAGCATCACCAACCGCAACAGCGAGGCTCTCGACAAGTACCTCGTTGAGATTGGTCGTGCACCTATGGTTTCCATTGAGGAAGAGATAGAACTTGCTCAGGCCATCAAGAAAGGTGGTCGTGCCGGTGAGCGTGCCAAGAATAAGTTGGTAGAAGCCAACTTACGATTTGTGGTATCTGTCGCCAAGCAGTATCAGCATCAAGGACTCACGCTTACCGACCTCATCGACGAGGGCAACATCGGTCTTATTAAGGCTGCTGAGCGTTTTGATGAGACTCGTGGCTTTAAGTTTATCTCTTATGCCGTATGGTGGATTCGACAGAGTATCCTTCAGGCCATTGCTGAGCAGAGCCGTATCGTCAGACTCCCCCTCAACCAGGTAGGTTCACTCAATAAGGTGAACCACGAAATCAACAAGTTTGAGCAGGAGAATCTCCGTCGTCCCAGTGTGGAGGAAATAGCTGACCGAACAGGTGTGGATGAGGAGAAGATATCACAGAGTATGGCTGCAAGTGGACATCACGTGAGTATCGATGCTCCATTTGGAGACGACGATGATAATGCCATGGTCGATGTGATGTCGAGTGGCGATGACAGTCGTACAGACAAGCAGGTTGATCACGAGAGTATGGCAATGGAACTGAAACAGGTTCTCGGTCAGGTACTCAAGGAGCGTGAGCGACAGATAGTATGTGCTTGTTTCGGTATTGGAGAGCCAGAGAAAGGTCTGGAGGAAATCGGCGACAAGATGGGGCTTACCCGTGAGCGTGTGCGCCAGATTCGCGAAAAGAGTATCTCGAAACTCAGAGAGTCTGGATATGTTAAAATCTTGATGAAATACCTTGGCTAACAGGGTGTCGTTTTATAAATATTTGCTCATAGCCTTCCTTTTGGCATCGCCTTTGGGGTGTAAGGCTAAAGTGAAAGCACCGAATGTTGCGTTTCGTGATTCGGTGCTAAACTTGGTGTTTACCTATGCCAAACGTACCGACACCACAGGATTGCATGGTTCACAATCGTATTCTTACACCAAGATGCAGATGCACACTAACAAGCGCAACGCCACCTTGATGCTCGTACCTTCGATGTATGCCATCGCCCATGGCACAGGACGCCACTTTATCAGCGAATACTATACCAAGATAACGATGCAGAACGACAAGTTCACCGCCCAGCGTCTGCTCCATGTCAGCACTGTTCCACATCGCCGTAACATCATGTCATATATTCTTCCTTATGTAACTCCCAATGTCTTTGGCGAGAACCTTTTTCACAACAATATCCTCTCCCCTTTCCATCGAGCCAACCGCAGGTTCTACACCTATCGGGTCACCGCTTTGCCGTTCGACAAGGCCCAGGTATACGCCTACCCCAAAATTAAGAACACGCAGATGGTGGAAACCAAGGCTGTGGTAAACAGCAAGACAGGAAAAATATATCTGGTCGACTTTGAGGGCGAGTACGATATGACCCGCTTCTTTATATCCATCGTCATGGGCAACGAAGGCTACCGCTCTCTTCTGCCCGACAGATGCAACCTGAAAGCCAATTTCAGGTTTATGGGCAACAACATCACCGGTATGCTCAGTTCTTACTATAATCTGCCCAAGGTGCTTTCTGACACACTCAACAACGCTGCTGACACCACCCTTATGTCGCAAGTGCGCCCTGTTCTCCTCAACGAGCAGGAGCAACTCATCTATGAGCAATATTTCAAGGAGAAGAGCCGTCGCGACTCGCTCAGCCTGGCCGACAGTACTAAGAAAAATCGCAACTTTGCCAAGGATGTGCTATGGGACATCGTAGGCGACAACATGGTGAACAGAATACAGCAGGACTTTGGTAAGGAAAGCCAAGGATATGTACGTCTGAGTCCTATCCTCAACCCTCTATACATGGGCTATACCAAGCGCAAGGGACTCATCTACAAGTTTGACATCAGAAGCTCTTATTCCTTCAACGACAACATACAGCTTGGTGTGCGGTTCAGGGCTGGTTATAGTTTTAAGCTGCATCAACTGTACTTCAACATTCCGGCTACCTTCAACTATAATGCCAAGCACGACGGCTATCTCGAGATGGTATACGGACAGGGCAATCGCATCAATACCAACGTGATAGCCCGCAACATACTGGACATCAAGAAGGATGACGATGAGGAGATAACTGTAAATAAGGACAATTACACCGAGTTTACCGACAGCTATTTCCGTCTCACAAACCACTGGATGTTTAGTCCCAAGTGGGGATTTGAAGCAGGAATAGTGGCCCACCATCGCAGGGCGATTCATCCAGAATTCTACGAATTGTATGGTTATCCTTCCAAATATCGCTCCGTGGCCCCTGCTTTTGGATTGATATGGCGACCATGGGGGCCTAAAGGAGTGTCTCTCACGGCCGATTATGAGCGTAGCATAAAGGGGTTCATGGGCTCAAACATACCTTATGAGCGTATTGAGGCTGATGCCAAGGGCATCTTCTACGCCAGCCGTCGAAAGTTGTACTCTGCGCGACTTGGAGCAGGATTCTATACCATGCGAGGTTCTCACTGGTACTTTATCGACTACTCCAATTTCAATGACAACTACATTCCCGGAGGATGGAATGACGACTGGAGCGGTTCGTTCGAACTGTTGCCCTCAGAGTGGTACAACTCTTCTGAATACTACGTACGCAGCAACTTCACCTACGAAAATCCGATGATCTTTGCCTCCTGGATGCCCTTGGTGGGCAGATTTGTAGAGGCTGAGCGCTTCTATGTCAATGCCTTATTGGTAGAAAAGTTGCATCCCTATACCGAATGGGGCTATGGATTCAGCACCCGCCTCTTTTCTATCGGAGTCTTTGCCAGTTTCAAAAATGCCCGGTTCTATGGCGTAGGCTGCAAGTTCGACTTTGAGCTTTTCCGCAACTGGTAGAAGAATCGAATACTTACAGATAGACATTCTTTAAAACAAACATTCTTACATTATAATATATATGAATTCACAACTCACCGTTTACAAGGCAAGTGCCGGCTCTGGCAAAACCTTCACGCTGGCCAGGGAATATATGACCTTAGTCATTGCCAACCCACATTCGTATCGCACCATCCTGGCAGTGACTTTCACCAATAAAGCCACTGAGGAAATGAAAACACGAATCCTCAGCCAGCTATATGGTATTGCCCATGGACTCGAGGAATCACATGGTTATCTGGAACAGATAAAGAAAGCTTTGCCCCATCTCACGCAGGAGCAGATAGAGAAGAATGCCGGTACTGCACTCAGTCTGCTCATTCACAACTACAACTACTTTCGCGTTGAAACAATAGATACTTTCTTCCAGAGTGTGCTTCGTAACCTGGCACGTGAGCTCGACCTTACCGCCAACCTTCGCATAGGACTCAACGACTACCAGGTGGAGCAACAGGCTGTAGACCAACTGATTGAGGATCTGGGGCAGACCGACAGGCTTCTGCACTGGATCATGGACTATATCAAGTCGAATATGGCTGATGACAAAAGTTGGAACGTGATCGGTGAAATCAAGAGTTTTGGTGAAAATATCTTCCGCGATTATTACAAGAGTGCCGCCAAGTCGCTCAATGAAGTGATGGAAAAGGAAGACTTTTTCAAAAACTTCACTGCCGAGCTCAGGAAAATGAAACAGGTTGCCAAGGAACACTTTGCGCAGATAGCAGCAACCTTCTTTGACACACTCAACGAGAATGGACTTACGGTTTCGGATTTCTCGTATGGCAAAACAGGTGTCTGCAGCTATTTCATCAAACTGAGAGACGGACTTTTCGACGATGAAAAACTCGTTGGCAGACGTGTTGTGTCAGCCATGGAGGACGAGCATACCTGGATGAGTGCGGCAGATGCACAGCCAAGTTCACCTAAGTATAATCTGGTATGCAATACCCTTGCACCATTATTGCGCTATTCTGAAGAGAAGCGCCCAAAGTTGTTGCGTCTTTACAAGAGTGCAGACCTCACCCTGCGCAACCTCAACCAGTTGCGCCTTTTAGGAAGTATAGAGAAGAAAGTCCGTGCACTCAACGAGGAAGCAAACCGTTTTTTGCTCAGTGACACGCAGACGCTGCTCCATTCGCTTATGCAGGACAGTGACTCACCTTTTATCTTTGAGAAAATAGGTACGCAATTGGAGCATGTCATGATAGACGAGTTTCAGGACACCAGCACCATACAATGGCAGAACTTCAAAGTATTGCTCGATGAAACCATGAGTCATCAGGATGCAGGCAACCTCATTGTGGGTGATGTAAAGCAGAGCATTTACCGCTGGCGCTCTGGTGACTGGCGACTGCTTAACAATATACAAGAGCAGTTTGGTGACAAGCGACTTGATATCAAGACCTTGGATACAAACTATCGTTCGGCAAAAAACATCATCGATTTCAATAATGCATTCTTCAAAGCTGCTGCCGAAACTGAATATCAGTCTCTCAAGGAGAATACCCCCGAGGAGGCAGAACAACTGAAGATTGCATATTCTGACGTAGCCCAGTGGGTGCCTTCGGGCAAACCTGCCAATGGCTTTGTGCAGATTAAACTCCTGAACAAAGAAGAATGGAAAGAACGCACACTGAAGGAAACTATGGCAACTATCATGCAACTGACAGAGCAAGGTGTAAAGCCCAGTCAGATTGCCATCCTCGTAAGAACCAACCGCACCATTAAGGATTTGGCAGAATTTCTGATGAACAATGGTTGCCCTTACCCTCTTGTTTCCGACGAGGCTTTCCGTCTGGATGCATCCCAGGCGGTCAATGCGCTTGTTACGGCGTTACGTGTGCTTATTCATCCCGATGATCCTATTTCCAGGGCTACCCTTCAGAAATTCGCACTCACCTTCCTTGGTAACGATGAAATCGTGAAAAAGATTGAGGAGCAGCGTGATATCCTGTTACAGAAACCTATTTTCGATTTAGTGGAAAACCTCTTTGTTGAACTACAGTTAGATACCATAGAGGAGATGAAGAGTCAGAGTGCTTATATCTGCGCCTTCTACGATCAGATGGCTGCTTACCTGCAGGACAACTGTTGCGATATAGACTCTTTTATCAAGGAATGGGACAATACGCTGCACGAGAAAAGCATACATAGCGATGCGCTCAATGGCATACGCCTCGTCACGATACATAAGAGTAAGGGTCTGGAGTTTGATTATGTTATCATTCCTTTCTGCGACTGGATGTTGGAGACATCCAAGGGTACCCTGTGGTGTACTCCAGCCGAGGCTCCTTTCAACAAAATACCATTGGTTCCTGTCGATTTCATCGCCAAACAGATGAAGGGAAGCATCTACGAGGACGATTACCACCACGAGCATCTGCAGAACATGGTAGACAACATGAACCTGCTATATGTGGCTTTCACACGTGCCAGCCGTGGACTCTTCATTATTGCTCATCGTGACAAGGAAACATTCCGTAGTTATCTGATAGAAAGTGTGCTATCAGATGTAGAGAAGACACTCAGCAGCGGCAATGTATCTGTAACGCTTTCCAATTCGCAAGACGAGGATATTCTTTTTGAATATGGAACCCTTAAGGTTGAGGAGGCTGATGCTACAGACAAGAAAAAGGAGAAATCGGAGAATGTCTTTTGCCAGCAAGCCACCAATATCGCTGTGCAGTTGAAGGTGAATCCTGCTATGCCTCAGTTCCTGCAGAGTAACAAGAGTCGTGATTTCATAAAGGGCGACGAGGACGAGGAACAGCAGAAGTACTACATCAAGTTGGGTACCATTCTGCATAGCCTCTTCTCTTCCATCCGTACCACCGACGACATAGAGCAGGCCCTTCGTCAACTCGAATTAGACGGAATGCTCTACGACGAGAATCTCTCACGCAAGCACTTGGATTCAATGATACGCAAACGTCTGCAGTCTCAGCAGGTGGCGCATTGGTTTTCTCCCCACTGGACACTCTTCAACGAGTGCTCTATCCTGAGTGTGGAACATGGCAAGGTGGTGGAACATCGTCCTGACCGAGTGATGAAGGATAGTGAAAAGACCATTGTGGTGGACTTCAAGTTCGGTAAACCCAAGGACGAGCATCATGTACAGGTAAGACAGTACATGCAGTTGCTGGAAGGCATGGAGGCCAACCAAAGTGCAAATCCCGACAACGGAAACGACAGTCATCCACTGATAGAAGGCTATCTGTGGTATGTTTATCCCAACAAGATAGTCAAGGTGGAATTCTGACACCCCAGACTAAGACATAACGACTCTATTTCATCAAGATTATAAAAACGACGAATATGAAATCATTCTTGACATACGTAGCCAAAGACATCATACAGAAATATGGCAACAATCTGAGCGATATAGCCATCGTATTCCCCAACAAGCGTGCCTCGCTGTTTCTCAACGAGCAGTTGGCACGTCTGGTTTCCCATCCTTTGTGGAGTCCCACCTATATCACCATCAGCGACCTCTTTCGTCAGCACACTACGCTGAAGGTGGGTGACCCCATCAAGTTGGTATGCGATCTTCATAAGTCTTTCGTCGAGTGTACTGGCATCGAAGAGACACTCGACCACTTTTACGGCTGGGGGCAGCTGCTAATAGCAGACTTCGATGATGTGGACAAGAACATGGCTTCTGCCAGGCAGCTCTTTGCCAACCTCAGTGATATCCATGAACTCGATGACGTGTCCTACCTCACCAAAGAGCAGAAGGAAATCATTAAGAAATTCTTCAGCAATTTCTCTGATGACCACAACACCGAACTCAAAAAGCGCTTCCTACAGTTGTGGAGTCATTTCTACGACATATATACCAATTTCAATCAGCGCCTTGAGGCACAGAACCTTGCCTACGAGGGTGCCTTGTATCGGCGTGTGGTGGAAGACGAATCGCTTGAGTTCAGGCACAAGAAATATCTCTTTGTGGGCTTCAATATGATGCAATGCGTGGAGCAGAAGCTGTGCTCACGATTGCAGAAAGAGGGCAAGGCAGCCTTCTATTGGGACTTCGACAAATACTATATGAAGGATGGCAACGAGGCCGGATATTACATCCGGCAGTTGATGAGTGCTTTTGGAAACGAGTTGGATTATTTATCTGATACAGAGCTGTATGACTCTTTTGATTCGACCAAAGATATTACCTATATTAGCGCTCCTACCGATAACATACAGGCTCGCTATATACATAGCTGGCTGATGCAGAACGAGCGATATAAGCAAGGGCACAGCACTGCCATCGTGCTTGCAGACGAGAGTTTGTTGCCAACTGTCATCCACTCCTTACCTGAGGAGGTGGAGAGTGTCAACATCACATTAGGCTATCCCTTGCAGCAGACTCCATTCTACAGTCTTATACAAACGCTAACCGATCTGCAGACCTTGGGCTATGACAAGGATAGAGATTGCTATCGGCTCCGTTATGTCAACTATGTGCTTCGCCATCCTTACGCCCAGTACATCTCGTCTGCTTATGCCGAACTCATGAGCGAACTTCATGACAAGAAGATATTCTTCCCTTCCCGCAAATGGCTTTGCCAAAAAGAGGACGAGGGACTTGAAATCCTGTTTCAGGAAATGTCATCGGGCGAGAACTTCAACCTTTCGCTCGTACAGTATCTCTTGGACGTACTGAAGAACATAGGTACACAAGCACGTACGCTTGACGACCCACTCTTTCAGGAATCACTCTTTCGCACCTATACGCTTGTCAACCGTCTCCACGAACTCATCCAGTCAGGTGACCTAATCGTAGATATCATTACCTTACAGCACCTCCTGCTGCAACTCATGCAGACCACCACTATTCCTTTTCATGGTGAGCCCGCCGAAGGTATTCAGATTATGGGAGTTCTCGAAACACGCAATCTTGATTTCGATCATATCATCGTGCTTTCTGCCAGCGAAGGAAATCTTCCCAAGGGCGTCAACGACTCTTCGTTCATTCCTTATTCGTTGCGCAAGGCTTACGGACTTACCACGGTAGACAACAAAGTGGCTATCTTCTCCTACTATTTCCATCGCATGCTGCAACGTTCTGCAGACATCACCCTTACATACAACAACTCTACTGAGGATGGACATACTGGCGAAATGAGCCGCTTCATGCTACAGCTGTTGGTAGAAAGCAAGCACCAGGTGAAAACCGCTGCTCTGTCATCAGGTCAAGTACCACTTCCTCCCGACCAAAAGAAAATAGAAAAAACGGAGGAAATGATTAGTCAACTCATTGATGGAAAAATTATTTCTCCAACATGCCTGAACACTTACTTGAGATGTCAGAAACGTTTCTACTATCGGTATGTGGCGGGACTGAAAGAACCAGAAGAGTTGGATGATGAGATAGACAACCGTTACTTTGGTTTGATTTTCCATCGTGCTGCCGAACTGTTCTATCTTCAGTTTGCCCGTCCCGAAGATTTGCAAACCAATGCTAAGGGTGAGAAGCAGCTCATTCATCCCCTCATCATCAGCAAGGAGAAGATAGACTATGCGCTCAAACACGAAAACAGCCTGTATAGTTTAGTAGATCAGGCTTTTGCAGAACAGTTGTTCCGCTTGAAGCCCGGATCTAAAATGCCCGAATACAACGGTCTTCAGCTTATCAACCGCGAGGTTATCACAAGCTATCTTAAACAGCTCCTCCGCATAGACAAAAAGCTGGCCCCCTATACACTATTAGGACTTGAGAAACAAGTGAATCAAACCTTTGAGTTCAATACTCCTATAGGTAATAAAGCCATCACATTAGGCGGTTTCATCGACCGTCTTGATGCTGTGGCTGCCAATGGTAATCCTGGTCTTGACAATATAGCCGAGCGTATTCGCGTAATCGACTATAAGACAGGACGTATGCCCTCACGGTTCCCTGCTGATGTGGCTACCATATTCGATCCTTCCAAGCTCTCGCTGCACACTGATTATTATCTGCAGGCATTGCTTTATTCTATCATTGTAGGCAATGACGGCCGATATAACAAGACAAAAGACCCTGTTAGTCCGGGATTGCTTTTCATTCAGCAAGCGGGAAGCAAGGATTATGACCCGACGCTAAAGTTTGGCCGTAATCCTATCTTTGACGTGGCCGAATATCAGGACGAGTTCATGCAGCACATAGAAGCTCTCATCAGTGAGATATGCGATCCCTCTCTTCCACTTGTGGCAACAGAAGACAAGCAGCGTTGTGAGCATTGTCCCTTTACAGCCTTGTGTAAGTAAAGCCTGTTGAGCTCAGCCTTATTAATAATAAGGTGTAAAGAGAGAAGTAGGTCATTTTTATTGATTTTAGAAAACTCTTACCATCTATATTTGGTCAAGTCTAAAAAAGAATGTACCTTTGCATAACATTATAATTAAGGTAAGCTACATTTAGACAAAACTTTTAAAAGTTATAACAATGGAAACAGTAAACAAAAATATTCGTATTGCAGTAGCTGGTACAGGCTACGTTGGTCTGAGCATAGCCACGCTGCTGAGCCAGCACCATCAGGTGACGGCAGTTGACGTAGTGCCAGAAAAGGTGGACCTTATCAACAATCGTCAGTCACCCATACAAGACGATTACATTGAGAAGTATTTGGCAGAGAAGGATTTACATCTCAAGGCGACAACCAATGGAGAAGAAGCATACAAGAATGCCGATTTCATCGTTATAGCCACCCCTACCAACTATGATCCTGTAAAAAACTACTTCGACACGACTCACGTTGAAGAAGTTATCGAGTTGGTGATGCGTGTCAATCCTGATGCCATCATGGTCATCAAGAGCACCATTCCCGTAGGTTACACGGAGAATGTACGAAAGAAGTATCATTGCGACAACATTATCTTCGCTCCCGAGTTTCTACGTGAGAGCAAGGCGCTGTACGACAACCTTTACCCCAGCCGTATCATCGTAGGCCGTCCTGAGGACGACGAGCGACTCGACCAAGCAGCACATACCTTTGCCTCACTCCTGCAGGAAGGAGCCATCAAAAAGGATATTGACACCCTGTTTATGGGACTTACCGAGGCCGAGGCTGTCAAGCTCTTTGCCAACACATATCTGGCACTGCGTGTGAGTTTCTTCAACGAATTGGACACTTATGCCGAGATGAAGGGGCTTGACACAAAGTCGATTATCGATGGTGTGGGACTTGACCCTCGCATCGGTTCTTTCTACAACAACCCGTCGTTTGGCTATGGAGGTTACTGTCTGCCTAAGGACACCAAACAGTTGCTGGCCAACTATGCCGATGTTCCTGAGAACCTTATTCAAGCCATTGTTGAGAGCAACCGCACCCGTAAGGACTTTATCGCCGACCGAGTGCTCAGTATGGCTGGATATTATTTCTATAAGGATAACAGCAGCTATGATCCTCAGAAAGAACACCCTTGCACTATCGGAGTGTATCGACTCACGATGAAGAGCAACAGTGACAATTTCCGCCAGAGCAGTATCCAGGGAGTCATGAAGCGCATCAAGGCTAAAGGTGCACAGGTGATAGTCTATGAGCCAACCCTCGAGGATGGCAGTACCTTCTTCGGCAGCCGTGTTGTCAACGACTTGCAGGAGTTCAAGAAACAGAGTCAGGCCATCATCGCCAACCGTTACGACCCAGTCTTGAATGATGTGAAGGAGAAAGTCTATACACGCGATATTTTCAGAAGAGACTAATGAGGAAAGAAGAGAATTTCCAGGAGAATATTCAATATTTTCACTACATAATAAAGAAAAAACTATTAAAATAATATATTCAAAAGTATGGCAAAATTAATTATCAATTCTTACGAGGAATTTGCATCTCACTTAGGTGAGAGATTAGGTGAATCAGAGTGGTTGCAGGTAGATCAGGAACGTATCAACAAGTTTGCTGATGCTACACTCGACCCACAGTGGATACATGTAGACGTGGAGCGTGCAAAAGTAGAGAGTCCTTACCACAGCACTATCGCTCATGGCTACCTCACCCTTTCTTTGTTACCCTACATGTGGCAGCAGATTGTAGAAGTACACAACATCAAGATGTTGGTCAACTATGGCATGGACGAGATGCGTTTCGGTCAGCCTGTCATCACCGGCTCACGTGTTCGCCTTGTGACAACCCTTCATGACATTCAGAACCTTCGTGGCATCTGCAAAGCAAGCATCAAGTTCGATATCGAGATAGAAGGTCAGCGCAAGCCTGCCCTTTCCGGTATTGCCACCTTCTTGTATTACTTCAACTAATTAAGTTGCTAAGCATCACTTCCAAAAACAGAAACGACAATGGGAGCAGGAAAATGGATTGGCGGTGTACTCGGATTCATCACAGGTGGTCCGTTGGGAGCCTTGGCAGGCTATGCCTTAGGCTCTCTCTTCGAACATGGACTTAACGAGGTAAACCGCCAGGATACAGGACAGCAGGAAAGAAACAGCAGCGAGGGACAACGCAACTCGTTCATGTTCTCGTTACTTGTTCTTGCCTCTTACATCATCAAGGCCGACTGCAAGGTGATGCATTCCGAGATGGAGCTCGTGCGTCGCTTCTTACGCCAGAACTTCGGTTTGGGAGCCATGACACAGGGCGAGCAGATTCTTCTGAAACTTTTTGAGGAGCAGAAGCGTGTAGGTGTGTTGCAATATCGCAGCGTGATTCAGGACAGCTGTCAGCAAATTCGTAACAGCATGATGTACGAACAGCGCCTTCAGTTGCTCAATTTCCTGGTCATGATAGCCCAGGCCGACGGTCAGGTGCCAGCTGAGGAACTCACAGCGCTGAAAGAGGTTACCTATCACTTAGGACTTAGCGCTGACGAACTTGACCAGATGCTCAACCTCCGCAGTGGAGCTTCTTCGGCTTCAAGTCTCGACGATGCCTATCGTGTACTCGGCATATCGCCATCGGCTACCAATGATGAGGTGAAGAGTGCCTATCGCAAGATGGCTCTCAAGCATCACCCCGACAAGGTGGCTGCCCTTGGCGAGGATGTCCGCAGGGCTGCCGAGAAAAAGTTCCAAGAAATCAATGATGCCAAGGAACGTATCTTCAAGGCTCGTGGATTATAAAGTTGCGTGTTTTTACTCAACTTATGCTGTGTTCAATTAAAGATAATAAAATATGAAGAAAATTCTTTTAGGTTTAGCAGCTGCCCTTATGATGACAGCCTGCAATGAGAACAAACAGCAGGTAGCAACAACAACTGTTGATTCTGCTAAAGTTGTAACCGACTTGATGATGAGTCGCCGAAGCATACGGGCTTACAAGGATTCCGTCATCAGTCGTGAAACTTTAAAAGACATTCTGAAATATGGCATCAATGCGCCCAATGGTCAGAACCTGCAGTCGTATGAGATAAGAGTGATAGATTCGCCAACCCTCATCGACTCGATAACCCAAGCTGTGGTAAAGGACAATCCAAAGATTGTTGAGCGAAAAGGCTTCAAGAATATTTTTGTAAATGCTCCATGTGTCATCTGCATTGCTAATGATACACAATATGACATGTCGCAGATAGACTGTGGTTTGCTTGGCGAGAACATCATCCTCGCTGCATGGGCAAAGGGCATCGGATCTTGTTGCTTGGGCAGTTCTGCACGATGGATTCTCGACTCCCCCTCTGCCAAGCCTTATCTCGACCGAATGGCATTCTCGAAAGGTTATCAGCTTCTTTACTGCATCGCCCTCGGTTATCCTGACGAAGCACCAGCGGCCAAACCAAGACGTGACGACATGATAAAGTTCATGGAGTAAGGACATATAGGCCTTTGGCCGATAAATCACAATACAATAGATCATAAACTCAACTTTTACAAATGTGGAAGTTGAGTTATTTTTTTGTAGACATCGAACGAAATGAAGGAAGGAATAAGAAAAAAACGAAATAAGCCAGTTT
>Ga0256404_1004625_pt1 | contig 25641 bp, 19 predicted proteins | sample RumenRJG_01DNA_FD_185990 | JGI IMG/M metagenome (GOLD analysis project Ga0256404, IMG submission 185990) | Bovine rumen microbial communities from Lethbridge, Alberta, Canada - RJG_01 | ecosystem: Host-associated > Mammals > Digestive system > Stomach > Rumen | place: Canada: Alberta | collected...
GCGAGGAGGAGAGGGCCGAGGCCCTCTCCTCCTTCATCGAGTACTACAATCACGACAGGCCGCACAGCGCCTGCGGGGGCCTCGCCCCGATGTCACGCCTGTGTCAACAACCTATTGGCAGCTAACAACTAGCCGTCCATCGGCAGCAACAGCATCATGCACTGGATGCGAAGCCTCGAACAGCTCGAGGCCATAGCGTTCAGCAGCCACCACTTCTCCAAGACTTCCAACCATATGGCCGTCAGGAGTGAAGTGTCTGCCTGGGAATTTTGTTTCGAGCTTGGCAACAACCTCATAGAGCTCACTAATAATCGACTGAAGCTCCGATGGCCTTTCAGTCACTTTACTCTCCCTCAACAACCATAAGCAGCTCACTAATCGCAGCATCCATGTTTGCCAAATCGACAAAGAACAAATCGACTTGAACCCCATCGCTGCTAGTAAGCCTACCGCTCTTCGCCAAGCCCGGAGCAACACCCTCATGCCAGGGATACAGCAGAATCACACGCTGCATCTCCTCACCTTCGGCACGGTATCGCTGACCATACGCATACATCTGATGCAGATCAGCAGGCGAAAGGTCCCCCTTGCCAAATACTCGCTTCCACTTGGTATCAAGAACTACAAGCCCGCCATCGCGCAGCGTACAAAGCACATCCGGCCTTAGCGCAATCTGGCGTCCATCGAACAGCCATTGTCCGCGAGCCTGTAGATCAACGCGCCTCATAGCCTCACAACGAATCGCCGCACGCTTGAACCTCTTGCCCACATAGTCTTCGAAAACCTTCTCCATGGGGAACAGCAGGGCCGTTGCCACGTCCTTGCCGCGGAACATGGTAAAGCTCTCGCCTTTGAGGAACACGCGGCACCACGCGATGAGCGTCTCATACGCGCGCGTAGAACGGTCGCAAACGCATCTCCCAAGGTCGGCGTCCACATTCCGCGACTCGCTCACGCCTTCAAACGATTCAAGCAGCTGCGTAGCCCTGCGATCATTCGAACCGTCGCGCGAAGCCTTTCGCAGCTTGAGCAACGCAGTCTTCACCAAGCGATTCTCCGGCCTGTCGACCTTCAACTCCCCATAGACAAGATGAAATCTCTCAGCATGGACAGGATTCTTGCGCGCCTCCTTGGAAAAGTCGATCTTTCCTCGCACAAACTGCTCTTCGGCCTCGGTGAGCACATATGCAGACTTCAAGCCCTTACGCACGAGCGCTGCCGCCTCATCGAGAAACATGGCGATGAACACCTCGAAGAGCGGCAGCTTCCCCGTTGCAAGATTTGCAAAATCAAGCGACTTGAATGACACGCCGGTTCCAAGCTCGGCAAGCATCTTGCGAAAAACAGTGCGTTCATCTTCTGCAGAACCCTTAGCCACGTCGATCTTGGGAAGGATCTCTATCTGCAATCCGTCGCGCAGCTCAACCACACCAACGTAGTTGCGCAGCTGGATGGCCTCCCCTATTCCTTTGGGCGAGCACAAGTGCATAAGCTCGAGCGGGCTATCGCCATCGCGATTCGCAAGCACAAACTCACGCAGCGTAGCAAACTGCTCCGCAGAAAGCGTATGGCAGTTATCCCTCCCCACGCTCTTAGGTGTGAGGTATTCGAACTCCCGAACTTCTATGGCCCTACGTGCCGGCAAGCCTACTCCATCTCGTAGATACGCTGGTAGGCCTCGGCGTTCTCGGGTACGCCTTTGAGCTTGAAGGCTCTCAGCTGGTCATACGGCTCTTCGTCTCCAGACCAGAACACGCGGTTGGCCTCGATAGGCTCAATGAAGTCTCGCGCTGCTGCACCAAGCACCGAACCGATCTTGGCATAGTCGTCGAAGAAGTACTCTTGGAGCAGCGGAATGATCTTGCTCTTGAAGATCGAGGCGAGCACCTTAATGGTAGGGTTCTCCCGCAAGGGCATGAAGTACGCGTGTCCCAACGTATGCTCGCGGTCGTAGAGCAGCTCGATGCGCTTGTTCATGATGCCAAGCATCGCGGCAATATCCACGCCTTCGACTTCAAGATCGCCGAGCAGCTCGGGGTTGGGCATGACCTCGGCAAAGTCGAAGCGCCTACGCAGCGCGGTATCCATGAGAGCAATGGAGCGATCCGCCGTGTTCATCGTACCGAGCACATAGACGTTGGAAGGCACACTGAACTTAAGGCCAGAATATGGAAGGGTTACCGTGATCTGCTCTTTCTCACCCTTGCGCTTATTGGGTTCGAGCAGCGTAATGAGCTCGCCGAAGACCTTGGACACATCGCCACGGTTAATCTCGTCAATGATAAAGACGTAGGGCTTGGCTTTCTTGTCCTCTTTTTCAGCTTCCTCCGTTACCAGACCCATGAGCTCGAGTAAGTCAGGCAGATTGATTCGAGACAACTCATAAATGGTTTGGAGCGTAAGTCGTTTTCCACCGTTGAGCTCGATAAACTTGGCCTTGCTGACGTTATTGAGCCACTGCGCTTTGCGATATCGCTTGTCGTCTTTGAGCTCAGGGTGCCACTCAAACTCACCCGTAATGACCGCAACTCCATACTCGTCCGTGGAAACGCCAGGCACGACGACAACATCGCCAGGCTGCATAGTCTCTTGGAACGAGAGGAGCACGCGCCTGTTCATCTCGGAAATCGTTGTAGACTCTGCAACTGCCTCAGGAGGAACCTCGTCCCAGCCCAAACGGACACAACCCTCTTTGCGACAGGGTTCGATAAGCTCAGGATTTCCGTTTGTCGACAGCCCCATCTTCCACACACGCGGGCGCGGATTATCGGGAAAACTCGGAATGCCGCTCTTCGCGGAAACCGTGGCAACTACATCATCGGCGTTCTCGCAAAACTCGCGGAAAGCACCTGCCTTCACAGGATATGAGACAACACCGGTGGCCTCGTCGAACTCAGGCCTCATACCCTCGATGAATTCCTCGTAGCCGTAGGACTGATGGAATGTGGTAAACCCGATACGCTTCTGGTCGCGAAGCTCGCGATAGCGCATCGAGACCTTCTCGTAGCCTGCAGGATCATCCATTTCTGCAAGGACATCCTCAACGTCTCGGCCATCGCAAATGGCGACCGCGTATGCCTTGGTCTGGTATGTCTTTCCCGTTCCAGGAGGGCCGTAGAGGATAAGGTTCTTGGGATAAACGGGAGCATTTGCAGTATCCACAGCATTCTCCTCAAACTCGAGCAGCGATTCCCAGTCGGGGTGCCAGGTGGGCATATATCTCGAAATGTAGTAAGCGATATCCTGCAAGAGCCAGTGATGGGCTGGATCGGCTTCAATCTGTTCCTGGGTGAGTACGCCATCACTCATCGCCACGAGACCCTCATCTGCAAGCACAAATGGCAAAACCTGGTCGCAAAGCTTCTGATACTGCACAAGCTTTGCAGTAGGATCACTGGGAAATGATGCGCCGATGCTCTTTGCAAAATCTGCCGCAACCTCAGGTTTATAGAAATGGAAGCGCTCGGGATATCCATACGTCAGATACAGGCTCACAGCTGATTGGGTCTGGTGCGATCCGTCAAGCTGGTCAGCGTTTGCATCGTTATAGTCCCGCAGCACCTCATCAATGCGGTCGGCAAAGGCGAGGTATGTGTCGCGTAAAGAGCCCGTTGCGCCATAAAGCTCTTTGAACGCGCCTCGTACTGCCTCCTGATCGAACTCGACCAGCTTCACGAGACGGCGGTATGGATACTGCCAGCCGTTGCCTAAAAGAGCACCTTGACCAGATGCTGCGGGTTTGAACGCAGCCTTAAAGCCTGATGCAAAGTCTTTTGCATCTAAATCCCAATTCTCCTGGAAGGCCATCAGGTCATCCCACTTGTATGACTCCTGGTCACCATGTGGAGCATCGGGACCACGGAAGCGGTAGAAGTCCTGTTTATAGAGATCGATGAGCTTCCTCAGCTTTGAAAGGTCGAACTCAACCGGCCTGAGCGACACATCACCAAGATCAAGTGTGCCGAGGGCCTCCAAAAGCTCAGGACGTAGTCGCCATTCAAAAGTGCCATGGCGGCGCTTTCCAACATAATTGCCCACACAGGCGATGGGCCAATATTTGCCATTCTTAATATCCCGCACCGGGACGGAAAGCCGTTCGGCGACCTTTTGCCCGAGCGTTGTGATGGCGTTGTTATAGAAACTTGCGCCACGACCATAATCATCGTCTAGCTCTGCGCAGGTCGCGCCCTTGGGATGCTCAGCAAAACACTTTAGAGCAGTGAGAGCGTTGCTCGTTCCAACCGATGGATCACCCAGCAGCTCGGTCCATTGCTCAGCAGTAACACCTGGGTTATACACACTTGGCGCAGGTACCCATCCGCTGAGCTCCCAGGCAGCATATGAAATCGTAGTGAATGCATCGGACGATACAGAGCGGAGATTCTCGATGACCGAGAGGTAGGCGTTTCCGTCCAGCGGATACGGCACCGCAATGTCAAAACGATTGCCCAGATACCTACGTGTGTTTCCATCGAGCGGGAGGTACGTACTGGGTCTAACCCAAAATAGCGCCATGGTGAGATTGCCATCGCCAACGTTGCCTTGAGCACGAACAATGTCGAAGAGCTGCGTGAACTCATCTCGGCTTGCATCTGTAGGGCTATCGGCATACGCAAGTGCAGCTTTAAAGAATGCCCAGTTATGTTCTATGGTGTTTGGCTTACCATCCCAGAAGCGCCATCGTTGTGGATTGGTCACCGGAATGGCATCAAACTTCTGAGGCGTCTCAACATCCAGCTCGAGAAACTCGACGATGCGAGCAACCATTTCCGCACGAGCGTCGAACCGCCCCCGCTTGCCATTAAACGCCGAGAAGAAGGTAAGGGGATCCATCTGCGAGAAGTCCTCGTTGAGAATCTCCCCTATCAGATTGGCAAGCTCTTCCTGCTTGTCCTCATAATCCAGCAGCGCTGAGGCGATTGCCTCATATGCTGGGACCCACTTCAGGCTTTGCTCATCCATAGGCGCACCTTAATACGGTTTGAACTCGAGAAAGAATCTGCCATTCAAATCGTAGCAATGTCGGTGGACAGAAATGCCAAAGGCTCGGTAGACGAATACTTGGAGCGGTTCTTATAATCGAATCATGAGCCAGTGCTTGAGCGTCTTGCTCTCGTCACTGGCCGCGCCCACGCTGGGCAGTCCGGGCGTGCCGGAACTGCTATTGGCGCCGTCCTTGGCGTGCTTGCCGGACATTTCGAAGAGCCAGGGCTCAGCCTCTTTCAGCTTGTCCACGTTGTCGCCGTGGTCTCCGAGAAGGGCTCGCGCAGCTTTCACGTTGCGCACGCCTGCGAGCTGCAGCTTGAAGTCGAGGCGGTCGGACTCGCCCTGGGTCTTGAGCTCGGAGATCTCGCCGCGCAGCCGCTCGGCCGTCTCGGCGTTCTTCGCGGCCTCGGCGATCTGCGCCTCAAGGGCGGCGATCTTCTCGTCGCGCTCGGCGATCTGCTTCTCGTAGTCGAGGTTCTATACCTGCGGCTGGCCTTGCGGGCCCTGATCCTGCTGCTGCGACGCGCCCTCCGCGTCCTGCGAAGTCTCCTGGCCGCCATCGATCTCACCGTCCATGTTCCTGCCTGCCTTTCGTGACGAGGCGGGCAGAGACGAACGATGCCCGCACCTTTACCGGTACGGGCATCGTCTCAGCGTGTCACAAGGTGAAATAGAGTCTGTCCAAATTAATTGGGACATTTTTCACGAAGTGACTTGACTCTTGGGACGGAAGGAAATATATTATGTCCAGAGTGATTTGGACAGATATTAATCAAGTCCCAATCGAAACGTTCTAGGTATTGAAAGGAGGCAAGAGAAGGAGCCGCGACGCAAGAAGGGAGGAGAGGCCAGCCAAGCAAGATCAGCACGTCGCACTAAAAAGAACAGCGCCCGCTCCAGAAGGGGCGGGCACCAAGCCAAGCCACATTATATCAGCAGATTTCAAACTCCGAAAGGATTCCAATGAGCAACAAGACCGCAAGACTCGAAGAGCTGTGCACCATCAAGACAGGGGCACCGACCAGCCGGGCGAAGAAGGTTCCCGATGGCGTCGAGCCCAAGACAGTCAAGGTTCTCCTGCCCCGCGCCATGCAGGCCGGCGCCATCATCGATAGTGAGCTCGCCAACGAAGTTGTCGGCGAGGTCAAGGACGAGAACTACACCCATGAGGGCGACGTCGTCATCAAGCTCTCCACACCGTACGACTCCGTGTACATCGACAAGGCACATGAGGGCATCATGATCACCTCGTTCGGCATGGTGCTGCGCAAGAAGCCCGAGGCCGAGCTCGATATGCAGTACCTGTCCATGTTCCTCAACCTGCCGCAGACCAACTCGGTCCTGCAGGCGGTCAGCACCGGCCAGAGCGTTGCCATGGCCATGCTCAAGCGCCAGACCGTAGCAGACATCGAGGTCCCGCTGCTCCCCATCGAGCGCCAGAGGAAGCTCGCGGACCTATTCCAGGCCGTTCAGGAGCGCAAGCAGCAGTATGTTCGGCTTATCGAGCTCGACGAAGAACTCGTCACCAGTCAGATGACCAAGTCCATCTGGGGAGAGGAGCAGTAGCCATGCGCAAGAATAACGGACTCAAGGACAACTCGGACGCTACACCCTCTTCCGGCCTCAAAGACCAAGCAGAGAAGATACAGAAGCTATTCTGGGCATATGAACGTGAGATGTCCCTATACGCTCGCTACGGAGCGTTCGATTTCGCCGTGTTCATGCTGTATTGCTCGTACGTGTCGCGTAACGCAGACGAGCTCGGTCTCGAGGACTTCGATACCAGCTTCTCAATAGACGAAGTTAAGGCCTGCCTTGGCAACACCTATGTGGCGGCGAGCTTCGTGGAATACTATGCGGGACTCGGCGCCAAGAACGATAGCCTGCCGGATCTGCGCGGGATCGAACTGCGTTCGCATGACCTGTCGAAAGCGATAGTCGCGTGCGCCGAATTGCTCGAGGCTTCTGAACTCAGCCTGATGGAAAGCGACAGCTACGAGATCGCGTCTGTCATCCAGCTCGTCCTTGCCGAGGCTTGCACCTCGGGCTACTGGGGCAAAGAAGCGGGTGAGCATAACACGCCGTTGTCCGTAGCCGATCTTGCTACGAGGCTCGCCGACGTTGAGGGTAAGACCGTGCTCGACTTTGCGTGTGGCAACGGTGTCTATCTTGCCGCGGCGCTTTCGAGGGGATCTGCCTCTGTATGCGGCAGGGACATCAACGGCCAGGCGGTGATGCGGGCCAAGATTAGCTGCTTCTTCGCCGACCCGACGAAAAAACACGACATCGCTACCGCTAACGCCCTATCAGTCGGATTGTCGACAGCTCCGGCGCAACGTGTCTTCGTGGCGCCTCCGCTCGGCTATCGCCTTCGCGAGTTTGACCTCCCAGATAAGAGCTACTACGTAAATATGGTAGGCAGCCTTGCCGAAGGCGAGAACGCCAAATCGCCCGATGTGGAAGATTTCTTTGTTGCGAAAGCCCTCGCCAGCCTCACGAACGATGGAATAGCTATTCTCCACGTATCCGCAAGCTTCCTGTTCCGCCAACAGAGAGCGCGCCAGGCACTTCGCTGCAGTCTTGTCGAGGGGGGCTTCCTCAGGACCGTCATCGAGCTGCCTGGAGGTGTCATCCCCGGCACGGGAGTGAAGAGCGCGTTGGTGGTTATCGGGAAACAGCCCACAGATGACGGCGTCTTCATAGTCGATCTTGATAGCAAGGAGCTTGTGGACAAAGGCTACCTCGCCAAAGGCAGGGGCCGCTGTGAAATCACCGAAGCTGGCATCGACTGGCTGGCAAGGACAGTCGAGCAGCGAGACGAGATCCCGCTGGTGTCGACAATCGCCGACCGAGAGGAGATCCTTGCCTCTGGCGGCAACCTCTGCTACTCCGCCTACGGCGACGTCTTCGACTATGGCTCCATCCTCGATAAGACACGCACCACGGAAGACATCATGGGCGACATACGCGCCGCCCAGGCAAGCATCAACTCCCTCGGCGAGCAGATCGCTGATATCCTGAACTCAATTGAACAGAAAGGCTAGCAATCATGCCCATCCAATCAGATCAGCAGCGTAACGAGCTCCACAAGACCATCTGGTCCATCGCCGACGATTTGCGAGGCAGCGTCGACGGCTGGGACTTCAAGCAGTATATCCTCGGCACGCTCTTCTACCGCTTCATCAGCGAGAACCTCTGCGCCTACCTCGCCGAGCAGGAGGGCGACCCCTCCTTCGACTACTCAAAGCTTCCCGACGACCAGGCCGAGTACGGCCGTGAGGAGACAGTCAAGGAGAAGGGCTTCTTCATCCTCCCCAGCGAGCTCTTCTGCAACGTGCTCTCGACTGTCGACAAGGACGGTATGCACGCCTCCGAGGGCGGGGAGGACCTCAACGAGATCCTCGTGCGCGTCTTCGCCAACATCGAGGGCTCGGCCGTGGGAACCGACTCCGAGGATGCCCTCAAGGGCCTCTTCGTGGACTTCGACCCCAACAGCCCCAAGCTCGGCAACACCGTGATCGAGCGCAACAAGAAGCTCGTCACCCTCATCACCAAGATCGGCTCACTCGACTTCGGCGGGTCATTCCAGGATAACGAGATCGACGCGTTCGGTGACGCTTACGAGTTCCTCATGACCATGTACGCCTCCAACGCCGGTAAGTCGGGCGGCGAGTTCTTCACGCCCCAGGAGGTGGGCGAGCTGCTCGCGCGCATCGTCATCGGCAACCGAACCAGCGTGAACAAGGTCTACGACCCGTGCTGCGGCTCGGGCGGCCTGCTGCTTAAGTTCGCCAAGATCCTCGGCGCCGAGAACGTGCGCAGCGGCTTCTTCGGCCAGGAGATCAACCTGACCACCTACAACCTCGCGCGCATCAACATGTTCTTGCACGACATCAACTTCGACAAGTTCAGCCTTGCGCGTGAAGACACGCTGAAAGCCCCCGCCCACTGGGACGATGAGCCCTTCGATGCCATCGTCTCCAACCCGCCCTACTCCATCAAGTGGGAGGGCAATAGCAACCCGCTCAACATCAACGATCCTCGCTTCTCGCCGGCCGGCGTGCTCGCACCGCCTAGCAAGGCGGATCTCGCCTTCACCATGCACATGCTCTCCTGGCTCTCAACTGAGGGAACGGCGGCCATCGTCGAGTTCCCGGGCGTGCTCTACCGAGGCGGCGCGGAAGGCAAGATCCGCGAGTACCTCGTGCGCAACAACTTCGTCGATGCCGTCATCCAGCTGCCGGCGGACCTTTTCTTCGGAACGAGCATCGCTACCTGCGTGCTTGTGCTGAAACGTTCCAAGGCCACGAGCGACATCCTCTTCGTGGACGCTAGTAACGAGTTCGTGCGTAGCGACGCCAAGAACAAGCTCATACCAGCCAACATCGATCGCATCGCCAAAGTCGTTATCGAGCGCGCCGAGGAGGAGGGCCTCTCCGTCCTCGTACCCAACGACGACGTGCTCGTCAACGACGCGAACCTCTCTGTGAGCAGCTATATCGAGAAGCCCGACGAGCGCGAGGAAGTCGATATTGCGGCGCTCAACGCTGAGATCGCCCGTATCGTGGCCCGCGAGCAGGAGCTGCGCGACGCCATCGACGAGATCATCGCCGACCTGGAAGGCGGTGCATGATGAACAGAATTGACGAGCTGATCGAGCGGCTGTGTCCTGATGGCGTGGAGTACAAGCGCATTGATGAGGTGTGCGTTTTGGTCTCCGATGGCTCCCACTACAGCCCCAGAGGAGTATCAAGTGGCTATCCAATGCTATCTGTCAAAGACATGAGACGCACTGGCTTTGACTACTCCTCATGCAAGATGGTCTCGAAACAGGACTTTGACAGGCTTGAAGCAGAGGGCAGTGTCCCAGAGAACAATGATGTGCTTGTGGCAAAAGATGGGTCGATGCTCAAATATGCATTTGTGTTTAGAGATAATTGCAGATGTGCGATTTTGTCCTCAATTGCGATTCTTAGGCCGAATAATCATTATGTGTTGCCCGATTATCTGGCACATTACTTCCAGAAAGACACCTTCAGAGAGGCTGTTGTCGCAAAACATTCTTCAAAGGGTGGTGTCCCACGAATCATTCTTAAGAAATTCAAACAATTATCAATCCCCATTCCACCTAAGGAAGTTCAGCAGGAGATCGTGCGCGTGCTGGACTCCTTTGCGGAGCTGGAGGCGGAGCTGGAGGCGGAGCTGGAGGCGGAGCTGGAGGCCCGCCAAAGCCAGTTTGACTACTATCGCGATTCATTGTTCAGCGAAGAGAGCCTTTCTTGCAAGTGGCAAGTGCTTGGTGACGTATTAACTGATTTGCGCACTGGCCTAAACCCGCGTAAGAATTTCCAGCTTAATACACCTGATGCCGAGAACTACTACGTGACCGTACGCGAACTCGCCGGTAACAGGGTTTCGTTTAGTGACAAGACTGATCGCGTCAACGATGACGCGCTTGCCCTCATAGACAATCGAGCTCACTTAAAAAAAGGTGATCTTTTGTTCTCTGCGACGGGCACTGTTGGCCGAACTGCATATCTGGAAGAAAAGCCGTCAAATTGGGGTATCAAGGAAGGAGTTTATGCCTTGACGGTCGACACGAACGCCGTCCTCCCTAAGTTTTTGCTTTACTTTTTCCATACCAGCGAGGCTACTTCATGGTTTGCCGCCGCTGCAGAAGGCGGCACTGTAGTGAGCGTATCGATGGCAAAGATGAGAAACCTCCCAATACCGGTTCCATCAATTGAAGAACAACAGCGGGTAATTGAAATACTTGATAAGTTCGATGCTTTGACAAACGGCATCGCTGAAGGTCTTCCTGCAGAGATCGAGGCCCGTCGTAAGCAAAATGCCTACTATCGCGACAAGCTGCTGTCGTTCAAGGAGAAGGTCGCATGAGCGAGGGGATGGACGTTCGCGTTATCGTCGAGCATGAGAACAAGGGAGATGGCTCGTTCGACATCGACTACATCGATGCATCTGGTGCTGCAGACTCTGACACCCCTCAAAGCTCTTTGGTCGACGACCTCCCCTCCGACATCACCTTCGACGTGATGGCGTTCGGCGGGCAGGCAACCGTCTGCGCGACTGCACCAAAACAAGGTAAGCGCTCCACCGCCTGCCAAAGCGAGGCAGAGCTCGAGAAGGCCTTCATCGAGCAGCTTCAGCGTCAGGCGTACGAGTACGTCGTATTCTCCTCGGAGGACGAGCTCGTCTCCAATCTGCGTTGCCAGCTCGAGCTCCTGAACGGCTTCTCGTTCACCGACGGAGAGTGGAACCGCTTCTTCAAGGGCGTCATCGCCAGCGAGAACGACGGCATCGTTGAGAAGACGCGCCGTATCCAACGCGACCATGTTCAGGTTTTGCAGCGCGACGATGGAACCGCCAAGAACGTGCAGCTCATCGACAAGCGCAACGTGCACAACAACCGTCTTCAGGTCATGAACCAGTACGTGCAGGCCGGCACCTACGATAATCGATACGACGTCACCATCCTCGTGAACGGCCTGCCGCTCGTGCATGTGGAGCTCAAGCGCCGCGGAGTCGCCATCAAGGAGGCGTTCAACCAGATCGAGCGCTACCAGCGCGACAGCTTCTGGAGCGGCAGCGGCCTCTACGAGTACGTGCAGATCTTCGTGATCTCCAACGGCACGCACACCAAGTACTACTCCAACACCACGCGATGGAGCCACATCGAGGAATCCAAGGGTTCTAAGAAGGGCGGCAAGAAGACCTCCAACAGCTTCGAGTTCACGAGCTGGTGGGCGGATGCCGACAACGTTCCCATCATGGACCTCGTGCCCTTTACGGCATCTTTCTTCGCCAAGCATGCGATCCTGAACATCCTCACGCGCTATTGCGTCTTCGACGTGGAGGACCATCTCTTGGTCATGCGCCCGTACCAGATAGTCGCCACGGAGCGCGTGCTCAACCGCATCCTCGTCTCCGAGAACGACAAGCGCATGCTGGGAACGCTGCGTGCCGGTGGCTACATCTGGCACACCACGGGCTCTGGCAAGACGCTCACGAGCTTCAAGACGGCGCAGCTTGCGAGCGGCATGGCGGGCGTCGATAAGGTCATGTTCGTGGTCGACCGCAAGGACCTCGACTACCAGACCATGAAGGAGTACGACCGCTTCGAGAAGGGCGCTGTGGACGGAAGCGCCTCGACGGCCGTGCTCACGCGCCAGCTCGAGGACCGCGACGCCAAGGGCGCCCCTCACGAATACCCCATCCTCGTCACCACCATCCAGAAGCTCTCCGTCTTCATCAAGAAGAACAAGAAGCACCCCGTGTACGACAAGCACGTTGTCATCATCTTCGACGAGTGCCACCGCAGCCAGTTCGGCGAGATGCATACCGCCATCACGAAGCACTTCAGGAACTACCACCTGTTCGGCTTCACCGGCACGCCCATCTTCGCGGAGAACGCCACCGCCTCCGGGAACCCCAAGCTCCGCACCACCGAGCAGGCCTTCGGCGACAAGCTGCACACCTACACCATCGTGGACGCCATCCGCGACGGCAACGTGCTGCCGTTCCGAATCGACTACATCCAGACCATCAGGAAGCGCGAGGTGTTCGAGGACGAGAAGGTATACGACATCTACCGCGAGGGGGCGTACAAATCCGCCGACCGCGTGGATGCCGTGACGCGCTATGTGCTCGACCACTATGCGCAGAAGACCAAGCGCAGCAAGGGCTACCTCATCAAGGACCAGCGCGTGATGGGATTCAACTCGATCTTCGCGTGCGCGTCCATCGACATGGCGAAGGTCTACTACGCCGCCTTCAAGCGCATCCAGGAGGAGCGCGGCGGGGACAGGCTCAAGATCGGCCTCATCTACAGCTTCGGCGTGAACGAGGATGACGACGGGTGCGGCCTTCCCGACGAGAGCTTCGATGTGGAGAGCCTCGACACGCCGGACCGCGACTTCCTCGAGGGGGCCATCTCCGACTACAACGCGATGTTCTCGACGAGCTTCGATACCTCGTCCGATGGGTTCCAGAACTACTACAAGGACCTCTCGGACCGCATGAAGAAGCGCGAGCTCGACATGATCATCGTGGTCAACATGTTCCTAACTGGCTTCGACGCGACCACGCTGAACACGCTCTGGGTGGACAAGGACCTCAAGGACCACGGCCTCATCCAGGCGTTCAGCCGCACCAACCGCATCCTCAACAGCGTGAAGACGTACGGCAACATCGTGTGCTTCCGCAACCTCGAGGACCGTGTGAACCATGCCATAAGCCTCTTCGGCGACAAGGACGCCGGCGGCATCGTGCTGCTCAAGCCCTACAAGGAGTACCTGGACGAGTACCGCGAGCGGCTGCAGCAGCTCTTCGAGCAGTTCCCGCTCGGGCAGGTCATCCTCGGTGAGGCTGCGGAGAAGGCATTCATCAGGCTGTTCGGCACCATCCTGAGGCTTCGCAACATCCTCACAGCGTTCGACGACTTCGCCGAGGACGACCCTCTGAGCCCCCGCGACGAGCAGGACTACCGCAGCATCTACACCGACCTCTACCAGAAATGGCGCAAGGACAAGGAAGAGGCGGCCATCATCAACGACGACCTCGTCTTCGAGGTGGAGCTGCTAAAGCAGGTCGATATCAACATCGACTACATCCTCATGCTGGTTCAGAAGTACCATGACACCAACTGCACCGACAAGGTGATCATCGCCGACGTGGAGCGCGCCATCAGATCCAGCTACGAGCTGCGCAACAAGCGCGACCTCATCGAGCAGTTCATCGACAGCCTGGAGGCGAGCGAGGACGTCACCGCAGACTGGAAGAAGTACATCGCGAAGCAGAAGGAGAAAGAGCTCAAGGCGATCATCGAGGACGAGTCGCTCGACGATGCGCTGACACGCGAGTTTATTGCGCGGGCGTTCGCCGACGGGTCCGTTCAGGAGTCCGGCACCGAGATCACCAAGCTCATGACCAAGAAACCCAGCCGTTTCGCCCCGACCAACGCCTACGCCGACATGAAGGCGCGAGTCATCGAGAAGCTCAAGGCGTTCTTCGAGCGGTTCTCGAACATGGGGTCGGAATAATGACCGCCATCAGCAAAGCGTCAATCAATGAGGTGATACATGCCAACTGCTTTGACTAGATATAAGGTCCTGCTGTCCGCACCCGGCGATGCGGAGCAAGAGTGCAAGGCCGCCGACGAGGAATTGGAGAAGATCAACCGCACGCATAGCAACGAGACGGGTATCGACTTTTACCCAACGGATTGGAGAAGGGATTCACGAGCAGACAGCGGTGACGAGCCGCAGAAGCTGCTGAACAGGCAGATAGTCGAGGACGCCGACATCATCCTAGTAATCTTCAAGGAGCGCTTCGGCACCCCTACGAGCCAATACGGCTCGGGCACCGAAGAGGAGATCATGCTCGGTCTCGAAATGGGCAAGCCCGTTCTAGTCTACTTTTGGAACCCTGGCCCGGACTTCGTGCCCAAGGACGCTGATCAGTACGCCAAGATCGGCGCACTTAGGTCAAGGCTGCAAAGCAAGGTCATGTATCAGGTCTTTAGCGATGAAGCGGGATTGAGGAACAAGATAACGCATGACTTCACGAAACTCCTGTATGAGCTCGAAGGCGGAACGATATCTCCGAAGCCGCAGCTTACAGTTCAGGGCATCAATGCGGAAGGCCAGCTCATTTCCGAAGAGGCCGAGCTTGTGTACCCAATCATTACCAAGCGACTGAACCCAGCCGCTTACGATTCTCGCGTTCGTACCGCATTCTCCAAAGCATTGAACTTGAAGCTCACGCAGCCCGCCAAGACGAAGCCCGTAATGTACAGCGAGGTAAAGGCTGCAGCACTTGGAGGCATCACAATCTCGCCGGCGCTCGCCGACCAGATGAAGGAAGCGACGGCAAAGTGGTCGTCATCTGTCGCACCGTTCTCCAAGCGCGAGAAGGTTGTTGTACCGGAAGCCTCAAAGGCGCTTGTGCTGAAAGAGGCCGCTGACCTTGGCATTGAGGTGACAGAGGATCTGTTCGACCTTGGCGAATTAGAGGAAAGCGAGCAGTACATCCCTTCCGTATATGGCCCGCAGGAAAAGATGCTATTCGGTACAGATGAAGAGAAGGAGAAGCGCGGCTTGCTCAACGAGCTTATCGAGTCATGCCGACTGCGCAGTGACTTCCGCGGGTTCATTTCTGCAAACTCATCAATCGGCGCCATTGCACTCGCAGTGTCCAACGATGGCGGCTCGCCTGCAAACCATGTAAATGTCGAACTAAGACTCCCGAGCGAATACGTGGTTCGCTCCGCTCAAATAGCGCTGCCGTCGTCGTTCCTAGTAGGACATGGCCTTGACACGCAGGAAACGTGCAGCCAAGTGATTGAACGCATCTTTGCGCTAAACGAATCGCCGCATTTCAAGAAATACGATGATGCCCTGGTGAGGACGGAGTCAGGTCTGAGGGTCCCGCCGATGATAACGACCTTCTCGGCCAATCCCCTCCAAGGAGAAAGATACCTCGACAACGAGGATTTTCAAGAGCTTCTCGAATATGCATTGGGTGATTATCACTATATCGACGATGAGAAAACTGGCATGACGATCGTTCGCATCTCGTTCGACCGTATGCAGCAATGCCAGTCATATGCGTTCCCGTGTCGCCTTCTTGTAAGGGGCAAGAATCTAGAAACAATCTCCTTCCGAATAGTTGCGGATGAGACTAACAAACCCGTAGAGGGCACTCTAGTCGTTTCGTCTTTGGAAGAAAACGAAACGTAGCGAGGATACCGTGCGCTAAGCGTTCGATATCGACAGCTTGCCGACGAACCTGCGAGAGCTCCGTTGCTGATCGTCACCGAGATCGTGACCGTCACGTCGCAGAATTTATCTGCCGCCGGGTCGTGCGCTTGCGTGGCTTGTGCGCACGGCCCGGCGGCAGAGACGGCGGCTGCGGCGGTAACCGTGCCTAGGGCGGCCGCCAGGGATCCCGGGCCCCAGACAGCAGGAGACGGCCCACAGGCCGTCCCCGGAGAGCTCGTATGCGTCTGTGCGCGCCAGCGTGGCTACTTCACCAGGCGGAACCCCACCGTGCCGTCAGGATCCGCCACGTACACGCGCGTGGCCATCGCAGCGTTCATCTGCTCCAGCGTGTCCCAGGCGACGAAGGCACACAGAAGGTCCTCGTACATCGTCTGGTCGGAGGGGACGAGATCGGGATCCACGCCGTCGAGCATCTGGCCCAGGGTCATGGGCCCCATGTCCTCGCAGTGGTAGACGGTGTCCGGGTCGGGGAGCTTCCAGGCGGCGGCTTCCTTGGTGATGGTGGCGGTCATGGCGTCCCTCAATCGGCAAAGTGCGCGCAACTCTCCAACGTTAGGTCTTGCCGCTCTTCATCTGGCTGGCGACTGATAGTCTAAAGATAGGCGCTCGTTAACAATGCATGCCAGGAAGCGGTACTTGGCACTAGCGAAAGACGGATAACTATGGTTTGGAAAGACAACGCAATCGCATGGTACGAATACGCCCTGAAGACTGGGGACGACTCGGTTGCTAGGTTCATGATGCATTGGATTGCATTTAATTTCAAATACAGCAACTACTGTGAGTACATTGATGGAAAACGCAATTCTGAGCGAGACCAAATCGAACAGTTGTGCAGGGATAGATATGATGATCTGAAACGATGCGAGCTATTCGATAATCCCGATGCAATGAGGAAGCTCCTAGAGTATCCAGTCTTAAGGAAACACAAACGACCACAAGGAAGCCTCGAGCCGAAACTGCCCGATGACAGACGGCTTAAGCCCCAAAACATGACGCCCGAAGAGCTGTGGGGCATGGTCTGCTTGGGTCATGGCCTTAAGAGAATCCAGTGTATCCTCATGACCCTTTATCAAATCCGTTGCAATCTCTTCCATGGGTCAAAAGACCCCAACTATCCACGCGATAGGGAGCTAATAGAAGCATCGGCAACCCTTATGCAGGCTTGCATGGAGGCATTGCTACACATTGAGCCGCCTACCCAACAGGCTAAGAGTTAACCACCGCGCATCATACAAGAGAGCGGAGCGAAGCGTGCCAACGAGGAGCTCACTGTTTCTTATAGGGAAAACAGTGTGAGCAACTATTTAGCTAACAGTTAAGGAATACGCCGCTTCACGGCGCGACAATTCACTTACCGACACCACTGCACTTCTTTCTGCCTGCTATGGTTCAATCGGTTTGAAGGTACTTGCCTCAATCTAGGAGGAAACAATGACGGCCACACTGTCTAAGTCGCATGTTACCTCGTTATCCCCCGATTTAGATAGCCAGCTCGTACAGTACAAATTGGAATTCCCAAAAAGACCCGCGCAGCTAATCGGTTCAACCACCAGCAGCAATGCCGCCAATGGCATCGTGCTTCACGGACGAGTTCATTCCGACCCAGCTAGTCATCATGTCGGAGCGACTGAATACCTAGTAGACGAGATAACGTGGGAACCCACTGTTGATGAAGCAGATAAGCTCGATTACATCGTCGCCGCTTGCAGTGGCGTTCTCGCGGGACTTATCGATGTTTTCTATGTCGGCGAATTCTCACTTGACCGCGCTAGCGAATGGGGATCAGAAAAGATTGAAGGAATCGTCAAGAAGGTCGCCCGAATTGAAGGTTATAAAGGAGACGATCTTCACGAAGCTATTAAGACTCTTGAAAAGAATCACCCGTTAGCTGCAGATGGCAGCATCAACGATTTTGGTGGAGGACTGCAGCACCACCTTCGTGATTTCTCTCATCACTTCAGCATCAGCGGACTGTTTTTCTCTATACTCACTCAGTTCACCGGTATGGTTGTCGGAACCGACAAAGCTGGAGCGCTGCTTATCGTGCCCGTGCCCGAATCGCACAAGGCTCTAATCGGTAAGAACTTCCAGGAAAAGATTGCTTTTGGTGTCATTGGTTGGTTTTTCCATATGGTCAGCGATATGGCGGGATCCAGCAGCTCTCTCATGGGCGGCACTGGAATTCCAGGCCCTCTCATTTCGTTTATGAAAGAGCTTTCTACGCTCCCGTTCTTCAAAGACTCGGGGGATGGCAACATGGGCTTCCGCCTATGGGTAACCAAACTCTTCAACGGTACTTTGCTCGCTGACCACGATGAGAACGGCAAAATCATCAAAGACAGCTTGAAGAAATACGATCTGCGCATGGAAATCGGGATACTTGGAGAGATTGGCAGACAGTCCATTCCGGTGCTCATCAACCAGTGCGTAGTGCGGGGATTCTACTTCTGCCGCAGACTTGCTCGAGAAATCAGAGATCTCAATGTGCGGCGCATTGCCGATCTTGAGCGCATCGCACCCGAAGATATCCTCCCCGTAGGCACACCAGCCATGAGGCGCATGATCACCGTTTCAAGCGGCATCTTCACAGGCGTAGACGTCGCAGACGCCGCCGTGCGTGCCATTGCGAGCAAAGATCCGATAGAGTTCGTCCTGCGAGTGAATTATGTGGGAGTAGCAACCTTTGCCATAGCTTGCGTAGTGGATGTCAAAGCCACTCTTGAAGAAAAGAAGCTTGAGGAAGGCGAGAGCCCCGAGGAGGCCTATGAGCGTAGCCTCTCTGACCTCGGCTGCCTGAAGTTGGACTTCATGCAAACGCGCATCCTACACTCAATTGAATACACCCTTGTCGCTTACGACATCGCAGCAGAAAAGCATCTCAAGCGTGCTGAAAAGAAACGCATGTGGCTAAATGAGTGGAGCGAGAAGGTCGCTGAAGCCGTCAATCTTGTATGGGCAGCCGATGCTGGATACTTCATGAGCGACGATGATTTATATAGGTCTATCGATTCCTATGTTCATAATGGCAAGAGCGGTTCTTGGCTATGGCTTGTTGCAATGGAGGCTATTAGATTCAGGCCCTACGTGCTGCTGCATGGCGATAATGACAAGCTTTACAGGGGACTGAAGCTAAATACCAGCTATCTCTTTGACATCTTCTGCGAACGCCAGCCGATTGTTCCAAAGAGGGAACTCATCAAGCTCGACAAGGTAGTAAATAAGTCGAGAGAAATGCTTGATGGGGCGGTAGCGAAGCGAATTGTAGGCGGTGTTGGAACCGCTGCAGTTGTTGTAGCCTCTGGCGGTACCGCGTTCTATCTTGCACCGGCCTTAGCACCCACTCTTGCAGCAGCCCTCGGATTTGAAGCGGCACTCCATGGGGCCGCTCTAACAAGCGCAAGTCTCGCATTCCTCGGAGGTGGGGCCCTTGCGGCAGGCGGAGCAGGCATGGCAGGTGGCGCAATGCTCATCGCTGGAGGTGGCGCTCTCATCGGAGCCGTGGGAGGATCAGGTATCTCTTCGGTAGCCTCAATGGCGCTTGCGACAAACGGCAGTTATGTGCTTGACGAGTGTGCCAAGCTTGTGGCTTTCTGCGAGGACGTCCTTATTAAGCACTATGACGACCTCGCATCAGTTGTTGAGATTCACAATGCGTTGAATCGACGGATTATCGAGCTGGAAACAACGATTGAAGCAGCCAAACGAAGCGCTTCTGAAAAAGAGAATTCCAAAGGCAATGATGCTGATAACAAGAATGCAATAAGTCCAAAGAAAATGACCAAGATTCTGACCCGAAGCTGCAAATTCATGCAGCGTAGCAGCAATAGACTTTCTAAGTCACTAACGACTGCCGGCAAGAAGAGGAAAGCCCTTCCCGCCGCCAGATAGCACGCTACGCCGCAACCAGGTTGCTAGGCATCCTTCTCGTTATCCTTCCAAAATCAGTACAGATAAGGAGGAATCGACCCGTCCATTCTCCCCGCATCAACTATCTGTACAGGATTGCGCTGCTCGTCTAGCTCAATACGGATACCATCCGTATTCATATTCCAGTGTCTAATTAGCTCATCTCTGTTCTCTGCTATTTCCTTTTTTGCAAGCTTTATCTGTTTACTCGACAACCCCGAATTTGCCAATACTTCCCCGTTTAGCAGCAGAATAGCCGCGCTATTCTCTCTGCTGCTGTCGGTTACATGCACATGGGGTTCATGGTGTTTGCCAGCCTCGTGAGAACGAATAAAATAGCGCAGCTTTCCTGAGCCAATCTTTAGCTCTCCGGCAACGTTCGTAATGACGATATAGGCATCGCTAATTTGACCGTCTGGATAGTATTTCATTATGGTCGCGACGTTGATATCGTCGTCAAAGAACCTCAGAAGATCATCTTGGATTCCCAAAGCTAAGGAGTGCCCTCTAGTTTTTGGAGCCGACAGAGGCACCCCCATCGCCTGTTCGCATTTAGCTATTACTCCGCCCACCGTATCATCCATAACAATGTCGATATAACACTCATGGAGATATAGTTCTTCGTATAGCTGCAGGGCCGCTTCGGTCGACAGTTCCCATCTCTTGTATAAAGCACTGTACTCAAGGCCTGGATTGCCTCCAACATGAAAGCAACCCTCATCCCTGTTAATAAACTGAACGCGAGCTTTCATAGCGACCTCTTCGATAGATAGATGGCGCTCTCGTAATCGACGGGCTCAATGACTATCCTCGCCAACGTAAAAAACCTTTACGCCCTTCTGGCGTATCAAGAATCTCGAGGCCTTTTTCAAGCGCAAAGAAAAACCTGTTGTCGTGCGCTTTTTGGCCTGCAAGCGAGTAGTCGCACTCAGGCATGTCTTTGGAAAGCCTAATTGTGTTACAAAGCTGCTCGATCAGCTTTATTACATGACTAATCTCAGCCCTTGATGGCCTTCCATGACCCTTTGAATCCTCGCTGACATATTTTAAATCGTTATGACTGAGGGCCTTATTGCGCAAGAAGCATATATTGCTTGCTTCTAATTCAATCACATCCAACTGCGATTTGATCGAATCGATCAAATCTCTGGCGATTGATTGATCTTTTTTGCAGACCATATAAAGGCGCTTTAGCGACAAGTTATTCTTTCCACGCATCGATTCTTTATCAAGCAGACGCGCAATTCTTGAGAGCACTTCATCATACATGGCCTCGTCAATTACCGCTGCGATACCACCTGCGGCTTTATTCAGAATCTCGACACGCTCTGCCGATGTGCCAAACAGCGATCGATACCAGCGATAATCATAATTAAGTCCGAGAAGCTCACATTCGACTAGGTATAAAGTTGCTCCAACTTCTTCACCAAGAGCTTCGACTAGCTCCTGGCGATGCTCATCACTGCAAAATATAAGAGCCATTCAAGAACTCCTTACACTACCCCACCAGATCAACCATCAAATCGTTGCCATAGCTGTAGTCGAGCATGCGCTTCTTGTGCATCGCGGCCACCGCAACGCCGGGCGAAACGCCAATCGATTGCGCAACGCACTTGATGTCCACCGACCTCGTGAGCCCCTTGAACGGGCGCAGCCCCTCGCTGCCGAAGAGCGTCTCTCGCGCAAACTCGTTAGCCGCCTTTTCCTCCCGCGCAATCTGGGCCTTCGGCTTAACAAGGCCGTACTCCCCGCCGCTGCGCTCGTCACACACCACATGCCCGAGCTCATGGAAGATCGCCCAGACAATATAGCCGTCGGTCCTTCTGCGCTCGGTAAAGAGCACTATTGGCGCGCCGTCTTTCCAATAGGTGACGCCATGCAGCGGAAACTTCTCCGGAGCCTTGCAGTCAACGAGCACCACGCCCTTATCTGCCAGCATCTCCTGAATCTCTGCGAGCATCGTTGCATCTGGATATGCCACGCGATTACGGATATGCGGGATCACGTCAAGCAGACCCTGCTTTGAATAACGTGTCTTGCTCAGCGTCTTAAACGCGTCCGACTTCTCAGCCTGCGCAACCCACGCGAGCAAGGCCATGGGATCAACGTCCCTGCTCGACTCCTTTAGAGCTGCAACCGCTCCTGCCCCATCGAACACCTCGTCGCATCTATGCCTGAAGACCTCATATGATCCGCAGCCAACGTGGGCGAGCAAGTCCGCATAGAGCCTTCCGGGATTGCGCTTTGTTGCCTCCGTTGCACCGATCTCGCGCAGGTATTTCGCTACCTGCGGGGATATCTCATCCGCATGCGTAGCGAGCTCATGCTCTTCTTCAAGGCGCGCCGTGTCCGAGTCAAACTGGGCTTGATAGACAAGCCATGCCCTCGAAGAGATGGGCGTTACCTTCTCGAGTCTCATTGCCACCTGTGCGGAGATTGGCGCGCGGCCACGAAGAATAGCGTTGACCTGCTTGCGGCTGATGCCGAGATCGTCTGCAAGCTGCTTCTGTGTGATCTCGGGGTTCTCCTCAAGCCACTCTTCCAAATACTCCCCCGGAGCTACGGCGTAATCGCGCACCATACTCACCTCTCGTGATAATCCTCAATGTCCTGAACCCGGGCGCTTGTCGCCTGAAAAACTTCCTCGATCTCAACCGATCCGTCCATTTGGGGAACGATGATCAGCCTGTAGTTAGCCGAGAGCTTACCCGCCCATTGGCCCTCACGGTTTTCATGCAGCGGGTGCCACTTGCCCAAGGGGTCGTTCTCGACAACCTCTTGCAGGGTGGCAAAGGCCTCCAGCGCATTGATTCTCCTTCGAAGCGGTTTGGCGATATTCCCTCTTTGCTTGCGCATCTCCTTATCGTTGGTGCAGATCTTCTCGAGCTTCTTGTTGTTGTAGGTTAGCTTCATGTGTAACCAATCTGGTTACTCGTTTGCAGTTGATTTGATTGTAGCAGCGACTGATATGTAACTCAATTGGTTACACGCGAAATATCATCGCCTGTTGCCGCACGTGGACGAGAGCCTCTCCGCGGCGCTGGAACGTGGACGAAGGCCTCTCCGTGCCATCGGCACGTGGACGAAGGCTTCTCGGTGCCACGCCCGCATGGACGAGAGCCTCTCCGTGCCACGGCCGCACGGAAACGCAACCAAAAGGCGGCCTACTCCGAGTAAACCTCATCGAGCACTTTGCCGACCTTCTCGAGCACGGCGCTCTTCATATAAGGCTTCACCACGAAGTCCGCCGCTCCGAGGTTGATCGCCTCGATGACCTTGCTCTGCATCCCGAAGCCGCTGACCATGATGATGAAGGCATCCGGGTCGTCCTCCAGGATCATCCGCGCGCCTTCGATGCCGTCGACGCCGGGCATGTCGATGTCCATGATGACGAAGTCCGAGAACACCTCGAAGTAGAGGTCGGCGCCGCTCTCCCCGTCCGCGGCCTCCCCGATGCACTCGAATCCGCCTTCGGAAAGGATTGCCTTGATCGCCTCGCGCTGATACTCCCTGTCGTCCACCACGATGTAGTCGTATTCAGCTTCCATCTCGCGCTCCCTGCTCGCGGCTGTCTGTCTTATCCACCATGCAACCCCACCCTGCCAGCAAGGCAGACCCGCCAGTTCACCACATAAGTGTCCCGCTACCACATACCTCTTCGATCGACGAGCCTCTGACCTGCGGAAATGCAAAAGACTCGTAGTTCTCACGAGACTTATGTGGTAACCAAACAGGTATGTGGTGACACATCTGTAGGAAAACCATTCCCTGCGAGGGCGTTATCCAAGCCCCAGCTCGTTTCGGGCAACGTCCGACAGCTCGAACAGCAGCGGTCTTTTCCTCGATACTTCAACTAGTCCCATTTCCTCGAGCCTGGACAGATGCTTGCGCGTTTGCTGGGTACCCAAACTCACATGCTGCGCAATCTCTTCAAGCGACGCCTGAGGAAACAGGGCAAACAGGTCAAACTGTCCGAGCATATAGATGATTTCCCGTCCGGCTTTTCCAAGCTCCGCCGTAGCAGACAGATTGATTAACCGATCGCCCATAGCACCGAACTGTCCGAGCTTAACATCGAGCTCGTCGAGAAGTCGCTCTTGAGCCACCCTGATGAACTCGAGCATTTTCATGACGAACATCGTCAACTCCCCATGGTTGAGCGGATGCTCGGTGTCCTTGAATGCTGTGTAGTACGCGCTCTTGTTCTCCGCGATAGTCTTCGAAAGGGACAGTGTTGTAAGCATGGAGAGGGGTTTGCTCAGATACAGGGCGAGTAGATAACGGCCCGTGCGGCCATTGCCGTCGTAGAACGGGTGAATGAATTCGAAAACATAGTGGGCGATGATTGCACTGTACATCTCGGGAACGTCCGAAGAATCCACGAGAGCGATCATTTTATCGAGCAGTTCGATGATCTTCTCCTCAGGCATCACACCCTCGTGTAGGGTTTTCCCGCCTTGCCCGATGATCTCGACCGGATGAGCCCTGAAGAGCACCCCGTCAAGCTTGTTTTCGCCCAGCTGCTCTCCTGCCATAAGTTGGTCGTAGATTTCCCGGATTTCCTTCGCGGTCTCTGGTCTGCGAACATTGGGATCGCTTAGGCCGAGATACATGCGGGTAAGCTCAGAGAAACGCCGTCCCGTACTCTTTCCATGGGGTGATGCTGCGGTACGCACGCTGCCTGTAAGAAGATCGTTGATTTGTTTGCGCGAACTATGGACGCCTTCGAGCTCGTTCGTACTCACGACCTCGTCGATGACTAGGCTGCGTAGCATCGCGGAATGCGCCACGGGGGGCAGCTGTCTCAGGCGTGCTGACAGCAAGCGCTCCACGCGGAGAATCTTCTCGTTAATCACGGATAGCTCACGCGGAACAGCCAGGAACAGCTCTCCGTGGTCAGAATCGATTCCCGTTTTGAAGGTCGATTCTGCATTGAAGCGCTCGCGTGCCAGCTGCTCGTTTCGCTCGAAACGTTCGCCTGAGGTGTCTGTATAGAAAAGCTTGGCGAGAGACTGGTACGCCATCTTTATGGTCCTTTCAGTTTGTTTTATGAGATTATATGTCATTTTGCTGCCTATTATTTATATTATTTGCAAATTTAGATAAATAACTATGTCAAACAGATCGGTTTATTGAGAGCATTTACCGAAGAGGAGCGGCTGATTGTTGATCGGACCAACAATCAGCCGTACCAAGAATCTCGGTGACAAAACTCCTCGTAGGACTTTTGTCAACTTCCCCTACTGGATGTTCACGGCCTTCCGCACCACGTAGCCCTTGATCTTCTTGATGACGCGCTTGTCCCGCACGATGAGGCTCTCGAGGTCGTCCGGGTACCGCGTGATCCGCTCGAAGCCGTCGCGCGTGACCAGCACCGTGTCGGAATGGCGGAACCCGCCGATGTCGTCGAAGTACAGCGCCGGCTCGATGCTGATGACCATGTTCTCCTCGATCACGTGGGCGCCGCCCGCGGAGAGCCACGGCGCCTCGTGGTTGCCCAGCCCGATGCCGTGCCCCGTGCGGTGCAGGATCGCATCGCCGTAGCCCCGCTCCTTGAAGTAGTCCTGCGTGGCGAGGTCGATGTCCGCGCAGCGCACGCCCGGCCGCACCATGGAGTACGCCAGCGCCCGCGCTCCCATCACGATGTCGTAGAGCTCACGGTCGCGCTCGCTGGGCTCGCCGAGGAAGACCGTGCGCTCGCACTCCGCCGCGTAGCCGTTCACGCGGTTGTAGCTCATGAGCACGATGGGGCCGTCGCCGAACCTGCCCGCGAAATCGGGCAGGCTGTGCGGCTGTGAGCTCTTGGGCGCGGGCCACGCTGCGGTGAGGAAGCTCGAGGTCATGTAGTTGTAGTCGGTCTCCTTGATCACGCTGGTCTGGATGTCGCGCGCGTGCATGACGGGCTCGAGCACGCACTCGCCGCGGTAGAGCCCCTTGTGGATGCGGC
>Ga0256404_1004626_pt1 | contig 25633 bp, 24 predicted proteins | sample RumenRJG_01DNA_FD_185990 | JGI IMG/M metagenome (GOLD analysis project Ga0256404, IMG submission 185990) | Bovine rumen microbial communities from Lethbridge, Alberta, Canada - RJG_01 | ecosystem: Host-associated > Mammals > Digestive system > Stomach > Rumen | place: Canada: Alberta | collected...
CTTTCTTTGAAAAACTAATTGGAGCCGTTGCGGTCTTTATCAGGTCTTGCGCCACAATAGAAGTCGTGGCGACGAGGACGAGCAGTGTGGTGATGATAGTTTTCCTGTTCATAATCTTTTCGTTTTATTGTTATTTCGAGCCACAAAGTTACTGAAAGTCCCACGAAAAAGCCCCCGACATGACCGAAAAACGGATGCCGGGGCTGCAGGTCTTAAACTAGTTAAAGAGTTTTGCCCTATTTTTTTCTTTCGAACGGCTATTTATTTAATGACTCATACTTCTTTTCTCCTTTAAAGGGTTGGATTTCATGTTATTTTATGCGAATTCTTTGTTTATTCGATTTTTCATTGTATCTTTGCAGCCGAGAACAAAAAGATTACGATTATGACGCAGATATTAGTTACATTGAACGAGGACGCGACAACGCTGCATGTACGCAAGGCCATTGAACTGCTTCGCGGTGTGGTATCTACTACCGTGTTCAAGACCAAGGATGAGTCCAATAAAAAGACACTCCGCCAGCAGGCATACGTTAAGGAGTCGCTCGAAAGAGCGTTCGACGAGATGAAGCAGGCTCGTCGTGAAGGGCGCAAACTACAGAGTGCCGACGATTTCATCAATGAACTGGAAATGGCTCGTCTCGCTGATCAATGGATAAAGTGATTACCTCACCCCTATACACCATCCCTCTCTCCCTCACCGGCGAGAGGGATGTTTCGTTTAGGCGATATGGTGTCTTGCTCACAAAGTGTCTGACACTTTGTGAGCGTGGGCAAAGATAATACTTTTATTTGATACCAGCAAACAAAAAAGGTGATTTTTGTTCGATGTCAGCAAACAAAGCACAATAACAGGCATGTAAGGTAGTCGTATTATTTATTGTTAGTGATTATATGATCAGTTTCACACGGAAGCCGCGCTTGGTCTCTTCCTCTATCACCTGGCGGCACAGCCCGGAGAGTTCGCTGCGATGGGCATCATTCAGCGGCGTGGCATTCATTTTCTCCACCATGAAGTCGAGGGCTGTGACGAGCGACTGTTCGCTGTGCGTGATGCGCACGGTGATGGGGCGGTAGGGTGCCATCGCGCCGTCGAGCATCTTGTCAATCAGCTGCTGGGCCTTCTCTTCCTTCTCAGGGATGCCGTACTTATGGCAGAAGGCACTGACGGTCGAGTGCATGCCGAGGAAGTCGAAGTCGGGGCCGCCAATCTCGAACACCTCCTTGCGGATGCGCTGTATGAAGGCCTTGGTGGCACTGTGGACGGGCGACTCGAAGATCTGCCGGGGCGAGCCGTCCTCGTGGATATAGCCGTCGTACATGAAGAATATACGGGTGCTTACATCGTGGGCAAACTTCATCTCGTGGGTGACGATGAGCATGGTCATGCCCTCCTTGGCCAGTTGTCGGATGACGCTGAGCACCTCGCCCACCATCGTCGGGTCGAGGGCCGACGTAGGCTCGTCGAAGAGGATGACGTCGGGCTTCATGGCCAGTGCGCGGGCGATGGCCACACGCTGTTTCTGACCGCCGGAGAGGCTTGACGGATAGGCGTCGGCCTTCTCGGCCAGTCCTACCTTGCGCAGCAGTGCCAGTCCCTCCTCGCGTGCCTCTTCCTCCGGCACATGACGCAACTGGCAGGGCGCGAAGATGACGTTCTCCAGCACCGTCTTATGCTCGAAGAGGTTGAACGACTGGAACACCATGCCCATCTTCTGTCGCAGCCTGTTGACTGGATAGCCTTTGGCGAGAATGTCCTCCCCATCGACGACGATACTGCCGCCGGTGGGTTGCTCCAGCAGGTTCAGACAGCGCAGGAAAGTGCTCTTACCCGTGCCTGAAGGCCCGATGATGGAGATGACCTCGCCGCGATGGATGTCGACGGTGATGTCGCGCAGCACTTCGAGCGAACCGTAGATCTTTCGAAGGTGAACAAGCCTCACCCCCGACCCCTCTCCCAAGGAGAGGGGAGTAGAATGTAACGTAGTGAAACGTCTGCGGCGGAGGAAGAACCACGTGCCGCCACCTATTATAACAAATAGGATAGCCAGTTCGCTCCAAAGGTAATCACTCCCCTCTTCCTTTGGAGAGGGGTCGGGGGTGAGGCTTAGTATCCCTGCTTCCCCTTTGCGTGTGATGAGCACGATGTGTGACTCTACATAGCCGTCGGAGAAGAGCACCTGCTTCTGTCGCTCCTCGGTGACGCTGATGGCGCCCATGGCCATGTCGGTCTTGCCCGTCTGCACGGCGGGAATCTGTGCGGCGAAGTCCATCACGAGGAACTCCAGCCGCCAGTTGCGCCGGTTGGCCCACTCCGTCAGAAGGGCCGGTTCCAGCCCCGACATCTTACCTGCATTGATGAAGTTGAACGGCGGCATGGCCGGATAGGTGGCCACACGCAGGGTGCGCCCTGTGCCGCGCTGCTCGGGGATGGCCAGATCCGAGGGGTCGTCGGACTGCTGCCAGCGGTCGTAGATCTTCTTGTAGGTGCCGTCGCGGCGTATGTCGGCCAGGAACTGGTTGAAGTCCTGCTGCAGGGCGGTGTTGCCCTGCTTGAAGATGGCTGCCACGGGAATGGACTCCAGACCGGCACCCACTGAGTCCACCTTGTCGGCTATTTCCCTGTTGAAATCCAGCGACAGGCTCTCGCTGCCCGCCGCGTCCACCTTGCCGCTCTCCAGCGCAGCCAGCAGGTCGGTCGTGGTGGTCATACGCAGAATGTCGGCATCAGGTGCCATGCTGGTGACGGCGATGTCCTGGATGCTGCCGATGATGACGGCCACGCGCTTGCCTTTTAGCGCCTTGAAGGCGGGAGGCACCTCTGACGAAGTAATGCCGGACATGTCGGCAGGAGCATCGCCTCCTTCCATCGTAGGCATATAGCCCGCCAGGCCTAACAGTGTCAGCACCACTGCCGCAACCGTGGCCTTCATGCGTTGCCGCTGCACCAGTGACTGAAGCAGCATTCCGATGAGCCACGCCACCAGGAAATAGATAATGGCCGTCACGATGAGGGGGAAGAAGGCATCGAACGTGCGCGAACGTATCAGGTCGGAGGCTCGCGTCATGTCGGCCACGGCAATGTAGCCCACGATGCTCGTACCCTTCAGCAGACTGATGATCTCGCCCTGATAGACGGGCATCACCGCACGGACCACCTGTGGCAGCACAATCTTCAGGAACGTCTGTCTCGGGGTGAAGCCCAAGGCCAGTCCTGCCTCCGTCTGTCCACGGTCGATGCCCTGGATGGTGGTGCGGAGCATCTCGCTGATGTAGGCCGCCGTATTCATGGCGAAGGTGACGATGGCCACCACGATGCCCGTAGCATCCACTGGCGCCATCACCACGTAGTACATCAGCATGAGCAGCACCAGCACCGGCGTGCCCCGCATCAGGTCGATATACACCTTGGCCACTTGCTGCAGCCACCGGTGGCGACTCATGCGCATCCAGCACACCAGTCCGCCGAGCAGCGTACCCAGCACGGCGGCACATAATGTGATAAGCAGCGTCACCTGCAGACCGTCGAGAATCATCCTGTAGCGGTCCTCCACTATCAGGTTGTTGCTGAAACTCTCAGCCACATCGCTAAACATGTCCATAACGTTTCTCAACTTTTTAATTTTGTTATTCCACTTTCTTCAAGTGCGCGGTGATGGTGTAAGTGGAGCCGTCAGCACGCCGATGTAAGGCCTTGTTGACCATCTCTTCGCCCGTGCAGGAGACAACTTCCCAGTTCTCGCGACGGTCTATCCCAGCGTCGGTCTTCTGCCAGCGGAAGCAGAACAGGGGGCCGTCGGAGAAGTATTCGTTGTAGGTCGTCTCCTTGGGGACAAAGATACAACTTTTTTCTGATACTGCAAGTTTTTCACTCGAAAAATGTTAGAACTTATCCAATTGGCATTCCAGATAATGCCTTGTTTGGCATCGTAGAATAGGAACTCCTTGTCCAAACACTAAGGATCGCGTAAAAAGTACAGGACGCATAGATGACGGGCATCGCCTTGCGTCTGAGAAAGCTGATGGACTCGTTGTACGCTATCCGTGATTACCAAACTTTTAGGCCTTTTTTATCCGTCCCTTCAGTTACATTCATTATTTACCCCAACATCTATCGGACATGCCTTCAGACATTTATCATTAATTGAATACATAAAAATTGGTTGCAGTTTCTAATATCGTCTGAAACTGCAACCAATGAAAGCATGGGGCGAATGATTATTTCCTCAGTTTCCCCTTACTTTCCAGATAGTAAGTGAATAATTCCCACTGCCCTTCATTCTTCTTGATGTTTGCCTTTACTTCGTCGGTGTCGATGAATTGGAGGGGATAGCAGTCCTGCAGATAATAGTGCCCATGCCCTGGGTCAGTAATCACGTCATAGTGCAGAACAAGATCTGTGAATGTCCTACTATCCCAATCACCAACGAAACTGCTGACCACGAATAGGACTTCGTCGCCCAAATAGAACTTGATCTCATGGTATGGTTGCAGACGCTCGTAGAGCGGAACATCCATATCCCTAAATTTGATTTCGCGGGTGGTGATATTGAACCATTCAATATCTCGGTCGGTAAAGAGCAGTTGCTCATAACTGTCGGAGCGTGTTCCTTGCTCACTGATACCACAAGCAGCAAGCATCGCTTCTTCTACAGGTTCAATGATCAAAGTGGGCTTCTCGGGTTCGTTACTGTCAAGACTGCAAGCAGTCACTGTCATGCCGGCTATGGCTATCGCCATCATCCAAGCGAGTGATTTGTAATGTTTCATATTCTTCAGAGTTTAAAATAATGGTCTCTCTATTTATATAGTCCGTCGGACTCAGAAAAGACTGCACGGCTACCACGTCAATCTGATGCCCAGCGGCAAAGAGAAGGTAAACGGATGCTCTGTGCGGTAGGTCTCAATGTCAGTCTTCATCGGGATATAGTACTGTAGGCTTGGCTCTACAAAGAAGCCGACGCTGGGCGTTAGGTGGATTTGCAGACCGAGGCCGAAGGTGGTAGACAACTGCCACGGTGCACGGATAGTTGTCTTATCGCTGGCCTCATACTGACCATTCACATAGAAGTCTGAGTGGAGGGTAGAGCGGACAGGTATTTCAGTTGTCAGACCGAAACTGCCATAGATACCCCATCGATTTCCACCATACATATTATATATACCCTTTATGGGGATGCCAAGATAGTGAATGGTCTGCTGTTCACGGATGGTATTACCATCGGTTCCCATCTCAAAGTCTGAGTTCAGGCGGCTGTAACTGAAACCAGACTCCAGTCCGAAGCGATGATTCAATCTGTATTTCAAAGCCAACGACCATGTAACGGGCATCTGATGGTGGCTCGAACGCAGAATCTTGTCTTCGCCTGGACGGTTGGCATTGTTCAGGGCGATGCGCATGATGGCACTACGAGTTTGGGCACTCACTGCATCAGGATGATTGGCCAGATAGACAGCATAGTCCGTCCAGTTGTCAATGCTGCTCGGTATGATATAGGTAGGACCTTCTCCTGGGGAATGCTGAACATTAGGATCGATATATGGCTTGTAACTGAATGGTTGGTTATAACGGTTCTGCTCATCGAACTGTCCTGCGTATGCCAGTTCCAACGACCATTTCTTTTCGCTATTGGTGCTCACGGTTGGCTTTTCGTGGAACAAGTCGGCTATATCATATTGTGGAATCTCCACCTTGCGTATCGTCTCAGTCGTGTCTGTCGCTGTGGTGTCAGAGATTATCTGCTCCTGGGCTGTTATATTAGATAAGGTATCAGACGTGACAGAGTCGACAGCCTGGGCGATGACTGGTTGCAAAGTACCTGTAGCAATGACGATAGCACGATGCTCAGGCAGATCAATTACAGGCTTTCGCGGCTGCTCCATCGGAGATTCTTTCGGCTTATCTTTCTGCTTTGCCACAATTGGCGACGACTGGTGCACACCGCCGTCTTCATCCTTGATAGCAGCATCTTCTTTCATGAGCAGGAAGAATGTAATTGGAACAAATAGCAACAGAAGCACGACTACCCAATATTGCTGCATCATCTTTCGGAGCATCTTTTTCGCCCTTGTTAGTTGTGACGATGACGAATGTGGCTCGATGCCCAGCATGTTGGCTATCTCTTTGTGCGATAACCCTTCGAACACCGACAATCGGAATACCTGCCCGTAACCCTCTGGCAGACGGTCAATCATTCTCACCACCTCACTCAGCGGGACACCTCTCACATCCCTTTCCTCGTCCTTGGTGACGATCAATCCCGCCTCGCTTGTCTCGTCGAGCGAAACCGTTGGCAATGCCTCCAGATGATCCTTGCATTTGGATGCCACGTTCCTCGTGATGGCCGTCATCCAAGCCTCTGCTTTGTTGCTGTCGCGTAGCCTGTCAAACGAAGTGAAGATAATCACGAAAGCGTCGTGCAGCACATCCTCCACCGTCTGCTCATCACTGATATAACGCCGGCATACGCCCCTCATTTGCTGGGCGTATGCCTTGTACAGTTCTCCGAGGGCATCCTCGTCACCCTGTCTGCACCGTTCTATCAGCCTTGTTATCTCCATCGTCAGCATAACGTCTCTATCTATTAAGTCCTACGATGGAGAAAAGACTGCATCACCACCCGCGTTATTTTGATAGTTTTCACATTCTTTAGCAGAAAAAGGGCTTTTCGTAACTATTCTGCGTCAGCCTCCTTTATCTTTGCCAGCAGTTCAGCACGTTTGTCCTCGTTGGTGCCGTGAACGGTGTGGCGGACGATGCCTTTTTTATCAACAACGATGGTGAGCGGGAAACCTTCGGTGCCAATCCATGCCATCATATCCTTCGCCTCAATGAGATGCATCATTGTAATAATAGTTTTCTTGGTCATAATCATTTTGTTTTATTGATATTCCGAGCCACAAAGTTACTGAAAAAAGTTGTAATTGGTAACGGATTTTGGAAGATTAACGCAATTCAGCCTGAAATAAAGGCAAGACGGGGAAAAATGAGGAAGTCCAAATAGGGACTTAAAGCAAATTGGGGAGGATTGGTGAAGGAGTTAGGTTGCCAAATCGTAACCCAAAATCTGGACTCTGAAGCGGGTTAAACTTCCTAAAATGACCACGCAAATTGGGGCAGAATGGGGCACCTTTCACCGCTCGTTTCTTATTCCGCAAACTGCCACATTTTGCATAGCGATGGATGCCTAAAAAGATAGTAGTTTTGCAGCCAAAATTAAAAAAGGAGTAAGAAACATGAGAAGTACTTTTAACATTCTGTTCTATGTGAACAAGAGTAAGGAGAAGAACGGTGTGGTGCCAGTGATGGGCAGGGTTACGATTAACGGAACCCAGAGCCAGTTCAGTTGCAAAAAGACGATCTCACTTGACATGTGGGATGTGAAGGGTAATTGTGCCAAAGGTCGCAGCAAGGAGGCATTGCAGATTAACCGCGAACTGGATAACATCAAGGCGCAGATCATCAAGCACTATCAGCATCTTTCGGATAGAGAGGCTTTCGTGACCGCTGAAATGGTGCGCAACTCCTATCAGGGTTTTGGCAGTGAGTATGAAACATTGCTGAGTGCTTTCGACAAGGACATTGCCAACCAGAAGAAACGTGTGGGCAAGGACAGGGCTGCAAGTACACTCTGGGCTATGGAACGTTCGCGAAAGGATGTGGCTGAGTTCATTCAATCACATTACCGTCGCACTGACATGTCGATGCTGGAGCTGACGCCAGAGTTCATCAAGGACTTTGCCGCTTACCTCAGTACAGACCGAGGACTGGCTAACGGTACTATCTGGCAGAGGTGCATGTGGCTGAAAGGTGTTGTTCTGAGAGCACACTACAGCGGCAAGATTCCCCGTAACCCGTTCGCGCAGTTCCATATTAGCCCCAACTGTAAGGAAAGGGAGTTCTTGACTGAGGGCGAACTGAAAGCCGTCGTAACCCATGAGTTCGAGGATGACAATCTCGCCTTCGTTCGTGACATTTTTGTATTCGTGTGCTTCACGGCCCTCTCGTTCATCGACGTGAAGAACCTGACCACGGACAACATCGTGAACATCAATGGTGACAAGTGGATTATCGGCAAGCGACACAAGACCAACATCCCCTTCCAGGTGAAGCTGATGGACGTACCCTTGCAGATCATCGACCGCTACAAGCACCTACAGGAAGACAAACTGGTATTCGGTAAGATGAACTACTGGTCGATGTGTAAGAAACTGAAAACGGTTATGACAGCCTGCGGCATTGAGAAAACCATATCCTACCATTGTGGCCGCCACTCATTCGCCACGTTGGCGCTTTCAAAAGGAATGCCTATTGAGAGCGTAAGCCGTGTATTGGGACACACCAACATCGTAACCACCCAAATTTACGCCCGCATCACGAGCCAGAAACTTGACAACGACCTAACAATGCTTGGCAATAAGCTCAATGCATCGTTCAAGGACATCAAGGGACGGAGCAGCGAGAGCCATCAAACTTGTTTGGGTGGCCGAGTCGTGACGGAGCTCGCCGAAGGCAAGATGGCATAGATCACAGCAGCCCCAAAACATCAAAGCAGAAAGACGAATGATTAGCGAAGTCTGTCATCCGTCTTTCTGCGTTATATTCCCTCAGCACACAAACCACTAACGGCTCTTCCTTTTTCCCTATCGTTTATAAGCCGGATGATAGCAACTTTCCAGAACCCTCTCCAAATCACTCTCACGATAAAGGACCTTGCCACCTAATAATATGTAAGGTATTACGCCATCATTGCGGTATTCTTGTAGCGTTCGTCTGCTGACTTTTAGAATGTTGGCCACCTCCCTGTCCGTCAAATAGCGTTCACCATCCAATAATGGACGATAATTGCCTATCACCTTCTTATAGAGGACAAGCAACTCCTTCATATTCTCCAGAGCATTCTTCACTCCAACATTATGCGGCATAATCAGTTCATTCATAAGCACTCCATTTTGAGGTTACACATATTGCTATCCTTATCCCTACCAACTATGACATGAAGGATACTCTCCACATCCTCAGGCTTATAATACACCTTACGGTTGATTTGAGAATAGGCCAGCGTCCCATTATCTCGTAAAGTCTGTAATGTTCTTGGACTGATGTTTAGAATCTGGCACACGTCTTGGTTGTCAAGCCAGTCGCCCAGCCCTTTGTCATTGCCTCTACTTGCCATCTCCTTCATCTTTGTGACGAAACTGTTAAAGTTCGTCATCAGTTCCTCGTAGGTACTGCGCTCAATTGATATAACTTCCATGTCTTGTTTAGTTTTTATAATCTGCGGACAAAGGTACATCATGGTTTCCAGATAAGATTACTTTGAAAATTCCTTGTTGTGAAATAACAATTCAGGGAAACAAAAGTCTAATGTCTGCCGAGCTTGCTCATCAGAAAGCAGGCAAGCATCTTTGTGTGGCATTCCACAGAAAAGTGCGTATTAGGCTACACCCTTCTACGGCATTGCAAGCAGAAATATATGCGGAATATTGCTATACCAAGGGAAAAGATTGTTCTTTTTCTTAATTTATGTTCACAAATCATCATATTCTCGACTTTTTTGATTATATTTGCGCACAGAACGCTCAATGTTGGGCAAGAATAACTAAAAGCAATATGGAGATACAACGCTATAACAGACTAAAGATTGTATTAGCCGAGAAAGAAAGAACTGGTACGTGGCTCTCAGAGCAGATGGGCCACAGCATAAGTACCGTTTCACGATGGATGACCAACAAAGTGCAGCCCTCCGTGGAACAACTCTTCGAGATTGCCAAGTTTCTTGATGTAGATGTGAGAGAGTTATTGGTTTCATCAAAAGAAAATGTAAGATAGCTGTGTTATGGGTAATAATGAGCGATTGAAAGATATTCTTGTTGATGAATTGTCTTTTGATGTAATAAAAGATGGTGGGTATAGCAAGAAAAGTTTTGAGAGTTATACTATAATTCTCAAAGTTACAAATCATAGTAATGCTGAAATAGATTTTAAGTTAAGGGTTAGGTATACATCCATATTGTTCGGTCTGATGGTAGACGACTTTCAATACAAAGATTCTGAGAATATGACATATGTGATGTATTCAACATACAAAATTAATCAAAAATCCTTTGGCATTTTACGGATACGATTTGACGAGATTACAGAAGTTTGTGATGGAGATAGAATGGAACTTGAAATTAGTGAGAGGACGAAGTTACTATTGATTAGGAATAAAGGGGAATGGTATGTTCTTGAAAAGCAGACTAAAGCATTAGATTTCTCACGATATCCAGAGATAGAAAACCTAATTGAGCATTTTGAAGCCATAGAAGATAGAATGGGCATAACAATTCAAAACTTCTGTGTAAGAGATGACAATGAAGGAACTTTATATTTAGATTTTGAGATTTTTGCAACAAGAGGAGATTATTACAAAAACTCATTTTGTATTTATGCTGTCATTTATGACAAGGGAAACAACATCGTCAAAATGGCGCATGATTTTACTGGCAATGACGGTTTTAAGGGGTATGGAAAATTCTGTGGGATTTTCCACAATTTCGACTTCCCCATTTCAGAGATAGGGTTGATAAGGATTTATCCTGCATGAAAATGAACTAATAAATACATAGGACATTATGAATCCAGAAAGGTTTATTGAGATTGAAGGTTTAAAAATCGAATGGATAAAAGAGGGGATGGCAACTATCGGTTTCGAACGAAGATTTGCCATTACACTACGAGTTACAAACCAAAGCGACCAAAAGTCAATAGTTGCTTTAAATCCTGAGTATATTTCCATCTCGAGAGGATGGATAGATGGGGTTCACGATATGAGTCCGTCATTGTATTCAGGGGAAGAACTCCTCCCTAAATCGTTCGTTGATGTAAAGATTGCTTTTGAAGGCATAAAGCGGTCTATGGTTTCAGATGGAGACAGGATGAAATTGAAAATCTCAAAGATTGCATCATTGCTTTTAAGGAGAGACAATTCACAATGGTATTTTGTGGAAAATAGCAGTATAAAAATTGGCAATGATGAAATAAAAAGCAAGATAGAACAATTTGAAGCAATTGAAGAAAGGATTGGAATCGCGCTTCAGAATTTCTCTGTTCAAGTAAAGGACGAGCATTCTTTCGATTTGTACATAGAGACGCTTGTTACGGACGAGGAACGTTGTAGGGAATTTCAGAAGATTCCATTGAAATTGGTTGTTTATGATAAAGAAAACAATGTTATTCATATGCAGGGGCTTAACCTATATAATAATGGCTATTCTATCTTTCAGGTGTTAGAGTTTCCTGTCAAGATTTCAGAAACCACATTATCAAATATCAATAAAATCAGAATATTCCCATCGTTATGAATAGAGATCTTAATGAGTTGAGGAAATCCCTCATATCTGAAGCAATTAACTCGCCTATGCTGTTATCAGATTTGGCAGGCATGGAAAATTATGTTTCAGAAAGTTATAATTGTCGTTCTTTTATTGAACTACTTCAAAATGCTGATGATGTCGGTGCAACAGCATTTTATGTATGTCGCTACAATGATTATATATTTGTAGCCAACAACGGAAGACCATTTGATATAAAAGACGTTGAAAGTTTGTGTCGAAGTGCTTCGTCTAATAAAGTGAGAGGCGCATCTATTGGTTATCGTGGAATCGGATTTAAATCTGTTGTGAGTTTTGCAAGAGAGATACATTTGATAAGTGGCGATTTTAAAATTACATTTTCAAAAGAATTGTCGAGAGTAGTAGTTCCTCAAGCTCAACGCATTCCCTTAATACGTATTCCTCATGATATCAGAACTGAGGTTGTGAAGGAAATTGAGAACGAACTGGCAAGGATACAAAGTGCGGGCTATTCAACTGTTTTTATTTTCTCTGGAAACGCGGCAAACCAGATTGACGAGGAATACACATCGTTTAAATATTCAACCCTTTTATTCTTAAATAGCGTTAAGAATATTAAGGTTTCATTAAGCAAAACCGTTACCGCAAGTGTTTCCTATTTAGATAAAAATGACAAAGGTCGCAAATTGCGTATAATAACAGATAGTCAGATATCAGACTGGTTAGTATGCACAAAGGATGGATGTAGTATTGCATTCAATATTGAAAATGGTATAATCAAGAGGTTGCCCAAATCAGAAGCCCTTATTCATGCTTTCCTCCCCACAGAAGATAGTTGTGGCTTAGGGGTTGTTGTGAATGGCGATTTCAGTACGGACCCATCGCGTCGGCATTTAATATTGGATAACAAGACGAAAACAGTAATCTCCAATTTGTGTGCAATCTATTTAAACCTCCTAAAAAAATGTTTGCAAATCATAGATGATGAGGCAAAAGGATATCTTGAAGCCTTAACTCCTTATTTCGATGCGAAGCTTATACAATTAATGAAACAATCGTTCGAGAAAGAGTTTGCCACGCAGATTAAATCACAAGGCGGCCCTCTATTTCGTGATATAAAAATATCTCCATCATGGTTTAATGCGACAGATTATAATAAAATAGCTACTATTATGGGGTGTACAACGATTTCACCTGTATATGAGAGGGTTGCAGGGATGACCGCATTACTAAAATACATTGGCTGTAAAACAGATGACATTAGCACACTTGTCTGTCACGTTAACGATGGTGAAATTTCATTATTAGGCTATGCTCAATTGGCTGTGGCTGGAATAAGAAGTGTTAATATGAATCAAGAAATTGATAAATTCTCATCCTCTCCTCTCTTTTTATCTGGCGGCAGATTGTTTTCCTTGAAAGAACTCAATGATAATGAACAATTATTGATAGACGATAGCTTTATACAACTTCTTCTTGACAATGGCCTTTCAAGAAATGATATGGGTTTGTGCTTGACAAGACTTTCAATGGATAATTTGTACGAAAGACAGTTCTATGAAAAACCAATAGAGGTCACAAAAACAAGCGACAAAACAGATAAACCAAAAGTCCGTACGAATGTTGAGGATTGGTTTAATAATATTCCTGATGTACAAACTCCATCTAATGAATTTAAGAAAACACAAAAATGGAGGAGTGCAGAGGAGAATACGTTGAGTGTTTTAAATGCTCATGGTTTTAATCTGAAAGATGTAAGCACTTTGAATGTTGGCTACGATTTAGAAGGTATAGATCCGAATGGCAAAGAAATTTGTATTGAAGTAAAATCCATTGATTATGCTGGTCAGAAGTTCAGGATGACAAATAATGAATTTGCCGCAGCACAATTCAAACAAGATCGCTACTATTTAGCAATCGTGCTGATGGGCAATGACACCATAGAAATCTCGCTGATAAAGAATCCTGTGAATAATCTCAATATGAATCGCCAGTGCGTTCAGTGGATATGGGAATGTGCAGAATATGAGTTTAACCCTATGAAATTTAAAATGTGAAAGATGATAAACAAGGATAATTTGCCAAGCGAAGAACTAAGAGGAATGAAGTTATATCATTATACATCTGTAGAATCTTTTTGCAAGATTTGGCTTTCAGAACATTTGCGTCTATGCAAATATAAGAATGTTAATGATATTTTTGAAAAGCAGAAAATAGCAGCAATTGAAATTCCACCTAAGGCAGGAATACCTCATCATATCCCAATTGGGGAAAAACGACTTGAACCATTAGCCTTTGTGTTCCATATTATTTCTCAGTTCAAACAAATTAGTTTTTGTAAGGATTACGATGATGGGACTCTTGGTTGTTTGTCATCAATGATGTGGGGACAATATGCTAAGAATGAAAATGGTGTCTGTATTGAATTTGATAAGGAAAAACTTCTAAAAAACAAGAGAGGACTCTTTTGTGACGATATAAGGTATAGTAAGGATATAGAGTTTATAACATTTCCAGCTTTTGTTTTCAAAGATAATCCGGCAGATAGTGTTCGTGACGCTATAGTAAAAGAAAAAAGAAAAATATTCTTTACTAAACATGAACATTGGTTTTTTGAAAATGAATATCGTGTTGTATCTGATATTAAAACACAATTAACGATAAAAGGTGCTGTTAATTGTGTCTATGTACTATCATCAGATAGTCTTAATACAAAACTAATTAAAAGTGTTGTACATGGGAGAGTGCCAATAAAGTGCATTCAAGTCGATTTCGATATATGCAATACACATCTGAGAATTCAAAATATATAAGTGTATATTATTGTAACAAGTATAAAAGTAAAACATCATGGCATTAGTTATAGTTCTTGGGATTATCGGACTAATATTGAGTGGTCAGATATTCAAAATGAAATGAGGAAACAACAGATTTATTGTTGAAACAGAATCATGGGGACAGTACTTGATTCATTATAATCATATACGACGAAGAATGAAGGAAGTAATATCTTTAATAACCTTGGCACTTCTGCAAATCAGTTGTTATGCAGTAAACGTTGAGACAATGACTAATCTCAACGCATACTATCCTGAGTATTCTAAGATTGACTTGGTATGTGAACAGATGCCAAAGAATTCACAGAAGGATGTGGAGTTTTGCTGTGAGGCGGCATTTACTGGAGAGTTGCTGAATGAGTTCAAGCATTCGAACATTGCGGATAACCATATCTGCGATGGGGTAATGAAGAAGGGGTATCGCTGCAAGGCAAATACTGGTGGATTCGTTTGGGGGAAAGGCAAATGGATGTTTATGAGGAAGGCGGATTATCCTACTACGGCAAACGGTTGGAATATGGGATTCTGCCAGTTGCTGATTATCAAGGATGGCGCAGTCAGAGCTATTGGCACAAAGATGAAGAATAACAGGAACATCTATCGGGCATTGTGCGAGAAGGATGGTAAGTTGTGTATCATTGAGTCAAAGAAGGTGATGACATACGAATTCTTTGTAAAATGCCTGAGTGCATATAAGGTTACTCATGCCCTCTATTTAGATATGGGCAGAGGCTGGAACTATGCTTGGTATCAAGACAAAGAAGGGAAGGTGAAAGAGATCTTCCCTGAGAGCAAACTGGCTACAAGTTACAAGTATCGGACTAATTGGATTACGTTTTATAAGTGACAAAAAGCGATAAAAAGGATAGAAAGTAACATTATACGGAATATAATCATTAACTTTGCAAAAGAAACGAGATATGGCAAACGAAGGAATAAGGTCATTGAGCATACTGGACAAGGATTACCTCCAGTGGATAAAGGAACTAAGTACACACTATCGTAGGAGTCAGGTAAAAGCTTCTGTAAAGGTGAATCAGGTGATGCTTCAGTTCTATTGGGAACTGGGCAGGGATATTGTGGAGAAGAAAGCAGAGAGTCGATGGGGTAGTGGGTTTATGAAGAATCTGAGCAGGGATTTGAAGGAAGTGAATCCTGATGCGACCTGCTTTTCAGAGACGAATCTGCTGTATATGAAGAACTTCTATCTGCTATACCAGCCCTATCTGACAATTACTCCACAAGTTGGGGAGCAAATTACTCAGCAAGTTGCTGAGCAATTTCATGGAGTTGCATTTACTCAGCAACTTGTTGAGCAAATTAAGCAAGACCTATTTTCTGTTCCGTGGGGCCATCACATGTTATTGATAGACAAACTCAAGAATAGTCCAGAAAAAGCTTTGTTCTTTGTTCATCAAACTGTGGAGAACGGCTGGAGCAGAAATATGTTGTTGAACTTCATGGGGACTGACTTATATGAACGTCAAGGCAAGGCTTTGACAAACTTCCAGCGAACATTGCCAGAAGAAACGAGCGACTTAGCACGTGAGTTGACAAAGGATCCATACGATTTCGCATTTACTGGTATAACGGGCAAATACAATGAGGCTCTTCTGAAAGAGAAACTATTGGGTAACATTACGCAGTTCTTGGTGGAACTGGGTACTGGCTTTGGATATTTAGGCAAGGAATATCGGTTACAAGTGGGAGAAAGGGAGCAATTCATAGACTTATTGTTCTACAATCTCAATCTCTCTTGTTATGTCGTCATCGAGGTAAAGATTGGGAAGTTCGAGTTTGCGGATATTGGTCAATTGGGTGGCTATGTGGTTGCCTGCAATCATACTCTTCGCAAAGAAGGACGTGACAATCCTACAATTGGTTTGCTTATTTGCAAGGAAAAAGACCGTGTTCAGGCACAATATGCATTGGAATCCAGTAGCCAGCCTCTGGCTATCTCCGAATATGAGTTAGAGAAGTTCTATCCTGAGAAGGTTGAAGGTACAATTCCTACTATAGAAGAGATAGAAGCTAAACTAAGTGCGAGATAACTCGGTTATATCCACAAGTTAATTCGGTAATAGGACGTAGCCTAATACGCACTTTTCTGGCAGGTGCCACAAAAGATGCTGCTGTATATGAAATGAGTATTGAGCAAGCTCAGAACAAAAAGTTGAGTATGGATTTGGTTAATTGAAATAGAATGGTTACCTTTGCACCCGATGATGAGTCATAAAACGGCTGGTGGAACATCATCGGGTGTTCTTTGATGCATTTCATAGCAGAATGTGGAATTGAGTACGGTTGCCAAATCGTAACCCCATTTTCTTTCAATTCCCCAGACTGCCTTTAGATAAAGAAAGAATGCGAATTCTTACAAAGTTACGGAAAGTCTCACGAAAAAGCCCCCGACATGACCGAAAAGCGGTCGTCGGGGGTGCAGGTCTTAAACTAGTTAAAGTGCTTTTCCCTATTTTTTGCTTTCGAACGTGATTGACATGCGAATGGTGCTCAGGTAATTGGGCGTAAGATCTATTTTTATTCTGACTGTCGAGTGAAACGTGTTTTCCGCTCCTCAATAACACGCTTGTAAGTGCGTTTCATCTTGTCATTCAAGAAGGAGTTGTCGATGAGCGCGTATGTCTCTTGTGGAATCTCCATAAACATATCGAGCACAGAGGCAGCACGTTTCTTCGGCAATCCGATTCTTTCCGCGAATCGTTCGAAGTCCAGCCTACAGGGATGCAACGTCCTGTCATACACATCGCTTTTCTCAATATCTGGCGAGAGACCGTCCGTCAGTCCCAAGTCGCTGCCACTTTGGATATGGATGCAGGTATTGATAAGATCGTAAGCGGGAGCCAGGAGATACTCGCCGTTTCTGTTTATCAATGAGAAGTTCTTCATGTGGGCATCCTCGTTGGCAAATAGATAATCAAACACTACCATCCGGAAGAACTGCTCCATCTGTGGCATCCATGCAGGCACGAACTGCCGGATGGCATCGGCTATCTGCGCATAGTTGCCATGATATTTGAAATTGCTGTCGCTGCCTTCCTCTGTCATCTGCAGAACGGCGGCAAAGTCCTCCTGCGAATTCTCTTTCACGCCGTTTATCACATCAAAGCGCTTCGTGATATACACAGGCTGCCCACTGCTGCTGAAACACAGACCATTGCAGGCTGTGCGAATGCCATAGACCTGAGACGCGATCTGCATGGTCAGGTGTTCGTTGGCAGGTATCTGTTTGCGGGTGGAAAGACTCAGGTTGAAGGGTGCTGGCTTCAGGATGTAGGTGGCTTGTTCGCCTTTGTGAGCCAGACGGATTTTCCCGTCATCAATGATGGCGGAGAATTTCTCCTGAGCACCGGAGATTGACATATTGTTCATGTTCTCCATCGCCTGCTGCTGGTCGCGCTCGTTCTCGAAATCAATGTCGATAAAGGGCGAAACCATAATACCATCAAACAATTCCTTGACGGCTCGGGGCGAATAGGTAGAAAAACCTGGCCGCAATGTCGAGGGGCAAACTTCTATCGTCTTCATTCTTCTGGTCTTCTAAGTACAAACTTCCCGATGGCATCCATGCCGCAAATCATCTCCAACATACCGAAGAAGTCTTTTTCGTCAACTTTCCTCGCTCTGCACAATGCCCTGCGGTTGGCTCCTTCAGGCAACATATTAGTGAACACGGGGAAAATTCGCTCTGAGTGATACACCTTCTGGCTCTTGGGCAAGTTGACAGACACAGGAGGAGTGCTGCCGTCGGCACGAAAAGCATCATCGTAGGTGAACTCATAGTTGCCCCTTGACAACTCAACGAGCTGCCCGGCATAGACATCACCGTAATACACATTCACTTTTCTCATGCTCTATGCTATTTAACGGTCTGTTTTACCTGCAATACCATTTCCATACCCACCACATCCAGTATCTTCCGAAGTGTCTGGAGCGACGGATTGCCCACGCCTCGCTCCAAATCCTTGATGGTTGAGATGCCTACTCCAGAATAATCTGAAAGATCATGCTGTGAGATTCCCAGCAATGCCCTGCGCTCCTTAATCACCGTTCCTATATCCATCAGCGTATGATTTATCGTACTTTTGGTGCAAAGATATGAAAATAACCTGATTAAGCAAGCCAAAAGTATGATTTTTCGTACTTCCTTAATTCAATTTAACTATATTTCTTTTAAATACCCTTCTATTTGCTGTCAAGGGCACCCTTTCCCAGCATCCGCATGATGTCTTGCACATTGTTGATGATACTCAACATGCTAAGTGTCATTGCCAGAGCGAGGGCTGTGGCGGCAATGGGGCGGGAGTTTTCGGCAAACCAAAGAAGAATGCTTGTTTCAAAGTGGAAAGTAAAGAGCGGCACATCGGCCTTTACCAATGCATCTTGCGCTAAATCATCTGCGTTGCTCTTGTTGCCGCAGCAGAGGGCGAGCAACAAATTTACATATCGTTCCTGACCCCCTGTGATCTGGGTACTACGGTCTGTCAATTATCACAAGTAACCGAACGAATTCTTCACAAACGACCGAGCAAAATCACCACAAACGACCGAAAAAGCATCAAAAGATTTGTCTGGCGTGAAATGTTACAATAATAGTGGAAAGGCAGCGTCAGCACGAAGGCTGACGACTGCCCGAACGAGAGAGAATTTATAGTCGGTTGCGTTCGCTTTGTCCTGCATGACTTCCTTTATAGCGGCTCTTGGTTGCATTGAACTTCCACGAGAGGTCGATGCCTATGCGGCGGCCATCGCGATACTCCTTGAATTGTGTACGGACGTTGATGCCGCCGTAAGCCGTCATCTCTATGTAGCGAGTGTGGAAGATATCGTTGGCAAGGACGGCTATGCTAAGGTTCTTGTCCTTGAGGAACTGGCGACTCAGCCGGAGGTTTATTCCGCCTGTGGTCTTCGTCTGCGAGCAGCCCTGCTCATTGTAGGGTGTCAGTTCCATTCTGATGTTTAGCAACCAGTCGTGTGGCAGTGATAATGTATTGTCAAGATTGAAGTAAGTACCAAGTCCGTTCCACTTATACTTGATGCCGATGGCTTCTAAGTCTCGGTTGTTGAAGAAGAAACTTGCAGTGTAGTTCATCTGCCAGATACCTATCTTTGGCGTGTAGTTTATTTCCAGTCCGTAATTCTGGCTCTTGGGTACGTTGCGGCGGTCATCGAGAATGACGCCTGGGTGGTCTGCATCATCATAGGCGACCTGAAAAGAATGGTTGAGGTTCTTGATGTATTGGTAATACAACTCGGCGCGAATCCATCGATAGTTAGTCGTCCATGAGACATAATGGGTTGTTGTAGGTCGAAGGTAAGGGTTACCCGTCTGGTATTCGTATTTGCTGCGATAGTTGACGGCAGTGCTGAGAGTGGAATAAGCGGGATTGCGCCGGAAACATTGATAACTGAAGGTGTGCGTCCATTGTTCCGTGCGGTAGGTTAGCGAGAAACGTGGAATAAGCACATGGTAGTCAGGGCTCTGCTCGGCATCTTTACGACCGTTGGTTTCGTAGTCGTTGTGCTCGTTCTGCCAGCGCAATCCGGCATTGAGGTTGAACATCTTCACTTGCAAGGCGTAGTTGACGAATAGTGACCAAGTCGTAGTCTGTTGGTGTACGCTGTTGTCGGCAGAGAAACCACTCTGTGTGAAGTCGCTGGTACGGTCAACACTTGCGACTTCCTCACCGAAAGTCAAGGATCCTAAGGGGAAAGGAGCGGTGACTACGAGTTTCTCTGCCAGCAGGTTGTTCTTGGTTTGTGTCTTACTGCTAACACCTTTCTCGCCAACGGTACCACCTTCCATATCACTCTCGGAATGTCCACCGTAGTAGTCGGCACTGAAGTCCAGTTTCCATTTGCCTATTTCGCCGGCGTAGTAGGCATTCACGGCATGTTCCATACGAGGCTTTAGCGAGGTGACTGTTTTGTTGGTTTCTGCTTCCCAGAATTGGTCGTCGCGCCACACTTCTTCGTCGGTCTCTATGCTGCGTGTCACATCGGTGATATAGTTGTTGGCGGTGTAGGTCAGTCCGAGAGAATGTTTCTCTGATATCTCCCAGTTCCAGCCGAGGTCAGCAAAATAGTAGTTGTAGCGGTTGAGAAATGTAGTTTCTTTCTTAAAGTCCCACCTACTGGAAGCCTGCAGTTGGTCATTAGCAGTGGCGTTAATCACCTGATTGTTGCTCGTCAGAAACCCTCGAGCGAAAAAGTCCATGCCGTTGTGGGTGCGATAGTTCAGGGCTGCATTGCCATTGGCATAGTATTCCTTGCCTTGGCGGTAGGCAGCGGAGAAATTGCCGCTCCAGCCCTCGCCTGTCTTGCGGATTGTTTTGAGGCAGATGACGGATGTGATTTCAGCGCCATACTCTACGCCAGGGTTTGTGATAATCTCGGCAGAGAGTATTTCGTCAGCACGAAGGCGATTCAACTCATCCTCATTGCGCACTTTCTTATTGTTGATATAGATTTCCGGCTTACCGTGACCTGCTACCTCACCGTTGCTCATCATGAGAGGCAGGTGGCTGAGCATCTCCGAGACAGAGCCGAATTGTTCTAAAGGAGTACCCTGAATGGAGACTTGTAATCCTCTATCTGTTGCAGTATATAAAAGCCTTTGACCTTTCACAGTTACACCTTTCAGTGTTTGTGTTTCTGGCTGCATCCGTATTGAGCCAAGTTCCGTGTTGTCGCATTGCTTGTAAATCGTCTTGTAACCGATATAGGAGATTCGGGCGATGATATTTGGCTGATCTATGGGAATAACAAATACTCCGCTCTCGTTAGAAACGCCACCGCTAAGCAGCGTGCTGTCAGCAGGGTTGAGAACGGCAATGTTAGCGTAAGCCACGGGCTGGCCTTGTTCGTCGATGATGGTACCCGTCAGATGGCGATCAGTCTTGTGGGTACATTCTACATAAATCTCATGTTTTCCACTCTTGACAACACGGATTGGATAGAAGCCAACAATCTGCAGGATGGCTTCGGGAACTGACTTGTTTTGTATATGAGTCGTTACGCGGAAGTCTTCGAGTTCATCGTAGATAAAGGTGATGTTATCATCAGTGGCTTGTTCTTGAATGTACTTCAAGGCTTCGGAAAGGGGGACGTTCTGAAAGGTGTGTGTGATCTTCTGTGAGCTTGCAACTGATACGATGGCGCACAGCAATAGTATGAATGATAATCTTTTCATCATAGTAAGCGTTTTAGCAATCCTTGGCGGGGATGGCGGTAGTTCTTATGAATAGGGTATCATTCTCGGTATGGATCTGAATCCACTCGAAGTTGTTCAGCATCTCCACAACTTTCTCCAACGTATATTCCGGTTTCCATTGGTAAAACAGTCTGAGCCGGGGAGCATCTTCGTTTTGATAGACCACCTTGACGTTATAGTAGCCAGAGAGTTCTTCGAAGATTTCTCCTAAAGGCACGTTGTCGTAGAGTTTGGGCTGTGGTGCCACTATCGTGTCAGGCTCAGCGAGTTGAGGACTGGAAGTTGAAGGCTGAGAGTTCTTGATGACTTTCGTTTCCTGTTCTGATGCGTTATAATGACTGGCGATGTGGATGGCTGCAAAAGCAATGCCTGAAAGCATGAGAATGCCCACAAACATAGCGGCGAACTTAAGGAGCGAATATTTTTCGCTTCTCACTTCATTCCCGCTGACGCGCCTACCCGTAGCCTTTCGCTTTTCATCACTCAGTCGTTGCCATTCAGCATCAATCATGTCGTCAGTGACTTCCTGATCGGCACGGGTAGCGTAAATGGCACTCTGGGTCTTCGACATCAGCGTGTAGAGCTCACGGCACTCTACATCGGCAAGTATCTCCTGCCACTCTTCTTCAGTATAATGCTGGGGCTGTTCCATCATCTGGAGCAATAGATCGGTCTTGTTCATACGCTCATTTGTTATTAAGATATGTACGTAATTGATGAAGCGCACGGCGCAGATGCTTATAGACAGTGGTTTCACTGACGCCCAGACGAATGGCTATCTCCTTGAAGGTGACACCATCGCGGAAATGCTGCATGATGATGTCGCGACAAACGGGGGGCTCTAATTGGTCGATGCCCTTATATAGAGCTTTCAGTTCTTCTTCTAACCGTTCCGTCGGTGTGATGGTAGTGTCGAGGTCAAGGAAGTAGAGGTGTTCCACCCGTTCCTTTATCTGTCGGCTACGAATCACGTTCAGACATCGGTTTCGTACGCTTGTAAGCAGATAGTGCTCGGCTGTCTCTTCCCGTAGGTCCTGAGATTCACGGAGAAGATGGGCAAAGATGTCGTGCACCACATCCTTGCTCTCAGCATCGTCGTGCAGAAGCATGGTGGCCAGCCGATACATCTGACGGTAATGCTGTCGGAACAGCTTTTGAATAAATTGCTTTCGCTCGGCATAATTGAAACAAGTTTCTTTTGCACTCGCTGAATCGCAATTTTCGAGTTTACTTTGATCTGTCATACACTCTTAATACACACGAAAACTGATTTACTAAACCCCTGATGGCAATTTTTTTTGTGCAAAGTTAGGAAATACGTACGAGAAAGCCCCCGACATGACCGAAAAGCGGTTGTCGGGGGTGCAGGTCTTAAACTAGTTAAAGAGTATTGCCCTATTTTTTGCTTTCGAACGTGATTGACTTGCGAATCGTGCTCAGATAGTTAGGGGTGATGCAAAGGAACGAGGCGAGGTCTTGTAAGTCAAGATGCTCAACGATGCCGGGACAACGCTGCAGCAGCAACTCATAGCGTTCGCGGGCTGTTGCACGGTGGAGGTCGAGGTAGCAGGCGCGGGCCTGACTGAGTAGATGCTCAGCTATGACACTGCGCAACTCCATCTTTTCAGCGTCTTGACGAAAAAAGTCCATCACCTGCTCGCCGCTCACACGGAGCAAGCGGCTGGGCATCATTGCCTTGATCGTGGTCTGCGATGGACGACCGTCGAGGCAGGCGGGATAGTCGCCCGCAAACTCGCTCTCGAACGAGAACCAGGTGATATGCTCCCTATCATCGCTGATGCCATACGTTACATACTTGAAGCACCCCTCGGTGACGAAGCCGAACCAACGTGCGGGGTCGCCCTCGCGCTCCAGCTGGTCGCCCTTGCGGTAAGTCACCTCTTTGCCCTCGCGCTCGCAAAACTCGCGCAGCGCCTCAATGTCAATACTGTTTTTCCCGAATTTCTGTTCCATCGTCAGTGGTTGTTTGGCTGCAAAGTTACTCCAATTCTTTGAATCTCCCAAATGTTTTGCTATTATATAAGGACTCATTATTTTTCTTCGTTAAAGGGTTTGACATCTTATTTGCGGAAAGGGCAGCTCGTTGATCTATGGGAAGGGTAAGGACTGACTCTAACATTTCTTTTGCACAATCGACGGCAATGACTGACGGCTCTGCGTAACGTTGCTTCATAATAAAGACACTTGGACCTGTCGTGATGCTGCCCGCAAACTTCTTGGCATGAAGCAATAGATCAATGGAGACTATGAGCCTGATGATAGCAGCCTTTTTTGATGGTGGGTCTGCTATACAGAATGCCTGATGACTGTACCCTTGGTCTTCTGGCTGGCTTAGCGAAACGATACGCAGTTTTGAAAACTCACTTCTGACGATTTCTAACTGGGTGTAGTTATCAGCAAGGGCAAAGATACAATCGCCATCGACAGGATGCAGAGCTTCTATTATTTGTTTTCCAGTAATCAGTCGTGCTTCCTGTGCCTTGTCACCACCCCGAATCTGAACACCAGAATAAATACAGGGAAGTGAAAGACTGCCAATGGTCTCTGCTATCTGCTGTTTCACCTCTGGCTGAGGCAGCCAGACCATTTCTGCCAGCATCGTGTATGCCTCATAATAGGAGCCATCGAAACCAAGGGCAGAGATATGATAATGCATATCGGGATCAGAAACCACATCCTGACTCAACTTTACATATTCGCCATACGCTCTGAAAGCGAGCCAATGTCCCATAAGTGATTTCAACATGAATTTCAGTTTCCAGAAGACAAAGGACAGTGATCTCGTTTTAATGGTGTTACTGATGATACGATGCCACTGCGGCGGACGATGCAAGTTGTACTTGTGATGAAACGCCTCGTGGACTTCCTCGCAGAAAGGCTCGAAATATTCCGACCACCCCTTGCCTGTTCCGAAGTTCGCGTCTTCGGAATAGAGTTGGAATCGATACCCCTCTGTCAAGCAATAGAGCATGGCATTGATCATATAGTTCAATTCTACGCAGAAGCCACAGTCAATGCCGGCATGGTAGATGAGTCTCTTGCGGAAAGAACCGTTGATCTTCTGATAAGAAGATTGGTCTAATTGTTGCATATTATAGTCGGCTCTTGACGTCATTACCAGCACCTGTACCCTTGTATTTCGAGCGGGCAGGGTTGAAGTTATAGCGGATAGTGAGTTTCAGGCTGCGGTTGTCTGTTCGCTTATCCAGGTAGAACTGATGGATATCGCTGAAGATGGTGATCTTCTGGCGCATGGAGGCAAAGATATCGTTAACAGCCAGTTTCACGCTCAAGCGGTCATGGAAGAATGCCTTGTAAAGACTCAGGTCAAACTGCCACGACTGGGTCAAATAAATATTCTCCGAATCCCCGGCAGAGCGCCACGACAGATCGGCATTCAGCCAGATATCCTTGGGCAAGTTGACAGCATTGTTAAAGCGGACGATGTGCATCGGCTCGTTCATCTTCATGGTCTCACCCAAGTATTTCACCTTCAAGTCCTGCCACATTATGGCAAGCATCAACTGGGGGTGATAACAGCCGAATGCCGGCGCAAGATGGAGCATAGCCTGCAGATTATTGAAACCACTGGTGTTGTTCTTCTGAAGCAAGGCGATTGTCGGGTCGCCATTGTAACTGGAGTACGAACTGATGATGTAGTCGTGTACATAAGCGTAGTCTATCATCGCCATCATCCACTTCCAGTTAATGGCCAGTGAGAGGTTATCACGATAGGTTGGACGCAAGTAGGGATTACCGCTCTCGTAGAGATATCGGTTGATGTATTTCAGATCACTCGTCAACTGACTGAAAGCAGGACGATTGATGTTACGGGCATAGCTGAGTCGTGTCTGGACCTTACCTATAGGATATGACAGCATAACCGAGGGGAAGATATCGTTATAAGTGCGGGTCGTATCACTGTTAATCGTTCCGAAGTACCGGCTATCAACATGTTCGTAGCGCAAGCCTGCCCTGGCTGTCAGTTTTCCGATCTGCTGGGTCAGTTCTGCGAATACTGCTCCGCTCGATTCCTTGGTCTCAGTACTGCTGCTGATAATGATCCTCTCTGGGTTGAGAAAGTCATCTGTACGACGGACAGAACTGCCCTCTGCACCCAATTCGATTTTCCCCTTCCATACGGGATAGCCTGCAACGAGTTTGGCAGCATAGAGTTGGTTCTTTGCCTCGCTGCGTGTTGTCACAT